>QWCB01000376.1_pt1 | contig 59213 bp, 63 predicted proteins | sample 1972511 | NCBI WGS metagenome assembly QWCB01 (sample SAMN09866719, study PRJNA288562) | Human gut metagenome isolate term5_stool, whole genome shotgun sequencing... | isolation source: gut | host: Homo sapiens | place: USA: California | reverse complement strand
GCACCATCTTCCTGGCAGGCCCGCCACTGGTTAAGGCTGCAACTGGTGAAGATGTCACACCAGAGGAACTCGGTGGCGGCGAACTGCACTCCAAGACCTCCGGCGTTACTGACCACCTCGCGGTTAACGATGCCGACGCACTGCGTCGTGTCCGCGATATCGTCGCAACGCTCCCCAAGGACCCGGAAGTTCCGTGGGACACAGAATCCACCGTCTCGCCGACTCGCAACCAGACCGATCTTTACGATGTCGTCCCCGTCGATGCCAAAGTGCCTTACGACGTTCACGAGGTTATTGAAATTATTGTGGATGGAGGTCAATACCAGGAGTTTAAGGCCGAATTTGGTACGACCCTGGTCACTGCTTTCGCCCGCATCCACGGCCACCGCGTCGGCATTATCGCCAACAACGGCATTCTCTTCGCGGAATCTGCGCAGAAGGGCGCGCACTTCATCGAGCTGTGTGATCAGCGCGGCATCCCACTGGTATTCCTGCAGAACACCACGGGCTTCATGGTTGGTCGCGAATACGAGGCCGGCGGTATCGCAAAGCACGGCGCCAAGATGGTCAACGCCGTGGCTACCACCCGCGTGCCCAAGTTCACCGTAGTCATCGGTGGTGCCTTCGGCGCCGGCAACTACTCCATGTGCGGTCGCGCATATTCGCCGCGCTTCCTCTGGATGTGGCCGAATGCTCGCATTTCCGTCATGGGCGGTCCACAGGCGGCGATGACGCTGTCGACGGTTCGTCGCAACCAGATTGAACGCTCAGGTGAGAGCTGGTCGCAGGAAGAGCAGGAGGAGTTTGAAGCTCCGATCCGCGAGCAGTTTGAGCGCCAGTCGCACTGCTATTACTCATCGGCTCGCCTGTGGGATGACGGTGTCATCGATCCCGCAGATACCCGCCGAATTCTTGGCATGGCCCTCGATGTGGCAAGTGGCGCGCCCCTGGATGAACAGGGCTTCGGCGTCTTCCGCATGTAGTAACCAGCTAAAAACTCTCGACACCGCATTTTCTGGAAAGGAAACACAGGGCACATGACAGCGCACAACACGCAGCCCCACGCAGCTGGCGGCAGCCTGAGTACCGTATTGGTCGCAAACCGCGGGGAGATTGCCTGCCGCATTATTCGAACCCTTCGTGACAACGGAATTCGCTCCGTCGCGGTCTACTCGGATGCCGATGCCGACGCCCCTCACGTCCGCATGGCGGATATGGCCATCCACATTGGCCCATCTCCGGCACGTGAGTCCTACCTGGTTATCGACAAGATTATCGATGCCGCTCGCCGCTGCGACGCAGACGGAATCCACCCCGGTTACGGCTTTCTGTCTGAAAACGCAGACTTCGCGACCGCCTGTGAGGAAGCAGGTATTGAATTCATTGGCCCACCGGCCAGTGCCATCAACACCATGGGTGACAAAATCTCCGCCCGCGCTGCCGTCGAAGCCCGCGATGTTCCCACCGTGCCGGGTCTGTCTCGCCCCGGGCTTAGCGACGAGGACCTCATTGAGGCAGCCCCATCGATTGGCTTTCCGGTACTGATTAAGCCGTCGGCAGGCGGTGGCGGCAAGGGGATGCACCGCGTGGAAAACGCTGCTGACCTGCCGGCTGCGCTCGCGACGGCCCGTCGTGAAGCGGCGGGTGCCTTCGGCGATGACTCCCTGTTCATCGAGCACTTCGTCGACACCCCGCGGCATATCGAGGTGCAGATTCTCGCAGATAAACACGGCAATGTAATCCACTTGGGCGAGCGTGAGTGCTCGCTGCAGCGACGCCATCAGAAGGTCATCGAGGAAGCACCGAGCCCTCTGCTGGATGAGGAAACGCGCAGCGCAATTGGTGAAGCGGCCTGTGACGCGGCCCGCTCGGTCGGCTACGTCGGCGCGGGCACGGTGGAGTTCATTGTGCCGGCGAAGGACCCGTCGTCGTTCTTCTTCATGGAGATGAATACGCGCCTGCAGGTTGAGCACCCCGTGACTGAGCAGGTCACCGGCCTGGATCTGGTGGCGCTGCAGGTTGACATTGCCTCGGGACGCCCACTGCCGGTTGCTCAGGAAGATGTAACTCTCACCGGTCACTCGATTGAAGCTCGCGTGTATGCCGAAGACCCGGCGGCGGGATTCCTGCCCACCGGTGGCACGGTCACACGTGTCGTCGAGCCGAGCGGGGCGGGAATCCGGGTGGATTCCGGCATTGTCGACGGTTCCGAGGTCTCATCTCTCTATGACCCGATGTTGATGAAGATCATCTCCCATGGGGAAAACCGTGAGCAGGCGCTCGAGCGGTTGGACCGAGCGCTCGGAGACACCGTTGTCGCAGGTGTCGGAGTCAATATCGACTTTTGTCGCTACCTGCTGAACGTCCCCGAGGTTCGCGCCGGCGATCTTGATACCGGTCTGCTCGACCGCGTGGCGGAAGGCTTCGCCACCTCCGAAACACCGGACGATGTCTACCTCGCCGCTGCGATGGACTGGCTGACTTCCCGCTTTGAACAAGCCACCGACTCACCGTGGCTGACCCCGGATGGCTGGCGTGCCAGTGCGCCTGCCGCGCAGCGCATTCGCTTTGGGGCAGGGGAGGACTCGCGTCTGATCTCGATTGTGGGCACCCCGGCGAGTGCTGACGTCGTTGTCGGTGACGTAGTCGCAGGTCTGTCGGCCGAAGCGGAGAACGAAGATATCGACGTTCCAGAACCGCGAAATTACAAAGTTTCGGTCTTTCGCGACGGGGAACATCTGCGCATCGTCCGCGACGGAGTCGCACAGCACTTCCTGGTCGAGACCATCGACAATGCGGGGTCGGCGAACCACGAAGAGTACGTCGTCGCCGGTGCCCACGGCACCTGGGTATTGCCCCGCACCGAGGTAGTCACCACCGGTGCCGAAGCCGATGCAGGCGGCTCTGGCGTCATCCAAGCTCCGATGCCCGGCGCGATTATCGCGTTGGCGGTGGAGGAGGGAGCCCGCGTCGAAGCTGGTGAGGCTCTGTTGGTCATGGAGGCCATGAAGATGGAGCACACTCTCACTGCCGAAATTGCAGGTGAGGTTAGCTTCACCGTCGCGCCGGGCGATCAGGTCGCCGGTGACCAGCAGCTGGCCGTCATCACCGTGGCCGAAGCCGAAGAATAAAAGCCCACACAAAACGCACCAATCAGGTCCTACACCTACAAAATCTTTAAGGAGCACTCATCATGTCCGAAAGCACCAAGATTGCAACCGCCATCCTCGACGACGAATACGTGGAACTGCAGAAAGTAGTTCGCGAATTTGCCAACGAAGTTGTCGATCCGGTTTCCGCCGAGCACGACCGCAACCACACCTTCCCGTACGAGATTGTCTCGCAGATGGGAGAAATGGGCCTGTTCGGTCTGCCATTCCCTGAGGAAGTCGGTGGAATGGGCGGCGACTACCTGTCCTTCGGTATCGCTCTGGAGGAGCTGGCTAAGGTCGATCAGTCGGTCGCTATCACCCTGGAAGCGGGCGTTGGCCTAGGTGCCATGCCGATCTTCCACTTCGGCAATGACAAGCAGAAGGAGACCTACCTGCCCGAGCTGACTGCTGGTAAGAAGCTCGCCGGTTTTGGTCTCACCGAGCCGGATGCAGGTTCCGACGCCGGTGCCACCCGCACCAACGCCCGTGAAGACGGCGATGATTTCGTCATCAACGGTGCCAAGCAGTTCATCACCAACTCCGGCACGGATATTACTTCGCTGGTTACTGTCACCGCAGTCACCGGCCAGAAGGACGATGGAAAGAAGGAGATTTCTACCATCATCGTCCCGAGTGGCACGGAGGGCTTTGTCGCGGAACCGGCTTACGACAAGGTCGGTTGGAATGCCTCCGACACCCACCCACTGACCTTCACCGATGTCCGCGTCCCCCAGGAGAACCTGCTGGGCACCCGTGGACGCGGCTTCGCTAACTTCCTGTCCATCTTGGCGGAGGGCCGAGTCGCGATTGCAGCGCTTGCCACCGGTGCCGCCCAGGGCTGTGTCGATGAGTCGGTCCGTCACGCCAAGGAACGTCAGTCCATGGGCCGTGCAATTGGCGAGTATCAGGCTGTTTCCTTCAAGATCGCACGAATGGAAGCGCGTGCGCATGCCGCACGCATGGCGTGGTACGACGCAGCCGCAAAGATGGCCGCGGGCGCAGATTTCCGTCGTGAAGCGTACATCGCCAAGATGATCGCCTCCGAGGCAGCGATGGACAACGCGCGCGACGCGACACAGATTTTCGGTGGCTACGGATTCATGAACGAGTACCGCGTGGCACGTCACTACCGCGACTCCAAGATTCTGGAGATTGGCGAGGGCACCACCGAAGTTCAGCTCATGCTGATCGCACGTGGATTGGGGCTGTAAAAATGGCTGACAACAACGCAACCGAAGTCACCCACGACGTCGTCCAGCGCGGACTGTGGTTCGAAGAGTACGAGGTCGGCGCGCGCTACCTGCACCGTCCGGGGCGAACCGTCACTGAAACCGATGACGTCCTCTTCACGACGCTGACCATGAACACCCAGCCACTGCATCTGGATGCGCACTGGTCGAGCCAGCAGCCGGGATTCGGCGGCGAGCGTCTGGTCAACTCCATGTGGACGCTGTCGACGGTTGTCGGGCTGTCCGTCGGGCAGCTGACGCTCGGCACCATCGTCGCCAACCTCGGCTTCACCGAAGTGGCGTTTCCCGCACCGATGTTCCACGGCGACACCCTGTATGCAGAGACCGTCTGCCGTAACAAGCGTCGGTCCAAGTCTCGCCCCAACCAGGGCATTGTCGAGCTCGAGCACATCGGTCGCAATCAGGACGGCACGATCGTCTGCCGCGCCGTCCGGTCCACGCTCGTCCAATGCGCACCGACTTCGCTTGACGACGGCTCCGAGAACGCAGCTTCAGCGGGGAAGTGAGTGGCTCATGTCTACGCATAAATCCTGGCAGCCGCTGGGCCCTGCAATTCTGTTTGCGCCGGCAGACAGGCCGGAACGATTCGCTAAAGCTGCTGACCGTGCCGACATGGTGATTCTGGACCTGGAGGACGGCTGTCGCGCAGAAAACCGTGAGGCTGCCCGCGAGGATATCGCCTCCTGTGACCTCGACCCGGCCCGCACGATTGTGCGTGTCAATCCACCGGAGGTTGAGGACTACGCAGCGGATATTGACATGCTGCGTGGCACCGCTTTCCGCCAGGTGATGCTGCCCAAGGCTTCCTCGGCTCAGCAAGTGGATGAGTTGGTAGCGGCACTGGGGGAGAAGACCCAGGTCATTGCCCTTATTGAAACTCCGCTTGGGGTCATGCGCGCCGAAGAGCTGGCGCAGGCCGATGGTGTCGTTGCACTGTTCTGGGGCGCAGAGGACCTGGTGGCGGGATTGGCGGGAACGTCATCACGCTTTAGCGAAGCAGAGGCTGCACTCGCGCCGGGCCGTATCCATGCGGGTAGCTACCGCAGTGTGGCGGTACATACCCGCAGCCACGTTCACCTGGCTGCAGCGGCGCACGGTAAGGCCAGTCTGGATTCCATCTACGTCAATATCTCCGACGCAAATGGGCTAGCTGCGGAGGCCGCAGATGCCGCTGCGTTGGGATTTGCCGCCACCGTCTGTATCCACCCCGGTCAGGTCCCGACAATCCGCAAGGCTTACCGCCCCAGCGACGAGGAGATTGATTGGGCGCGTCGGCTCTTGGCGGAAGCGGAAAAGAACACCGGTGCCTTCAGCTTTGACGGCCAGATGGTGGATGCGCCGCTCTTCCGTCAAGCAGAAGCCATTGCTCGGCGAGCTGCTGTAACCGGTTAGTCCCACGGCCGGTAACGACCACTGATTTATCCCCCTAAAGAACACATTTTCCTCTCACACACTCCGCACTCTGCGGAGTCACTTAAACCAAGGAGATCTCCCCATGACCGCGACATTGAAGAACCACGCAGAACAGCGCACTGCTGATCCTTCGAAGCTGCCGGAGGGCTTCACCACTGTGCCGGCACCATACGGCAAGGATGTTGTCGATGCCGATGGCAACAAGATGAGCCACGTGTTCGGCGCCGGTGTCGAGCAAGGCGCCGCTCCACTTCGCGATGAGACCCTCGGTGAGAACCTGCGTGCGATTGTGGAGAAATTTCCTTCCCGCGACGCCGTCGTTGACGTCTACGCGGATGTCTCCTTTACCTTTGAGCGTTTCTATAACCGGGTTCTGCGCCTGGCCAGCGCTTTCATCCGGGAGGGCTACCGTCCAGGAGACCGCATCGGCATTTGGTCCACCAACCGCTGGGAGTGGACCGTGGTGCAGTACGCCTGCCACCACATCGGCCTGGTGCTGGTCAACATCAACCCGGCTTACCGCCAGCACGAACTGAACTACGTGCTGGAAAAGGCAGGTGTGCGTATGGTGTTTGCCGCTCGCCGCTACAAGGACTCCGATTACCGAACCATGCTGATTGAGGCCTCCAAGCAGCGCGGTGTGCGCTTGGACAAGGTCATTTACTTCGGTTCGTCCGAATGGTACGAGCACATGCACAGCGAAATCGACGACCTGAGCGAGTACACCTCCCAGCTGAAGCCGGATGATCCAATCAACATCCAGTTCACCTCGGGCACGACAGGCTTTCCCAAGGGCGCTACGCTAACGCACCGCAACCTGCTGAACAATGGATACTTCATCGGTGAGCTGTTGGGCTACACCGAGACCGACCGCATCTGTGTGCCGGTGCCGTTCTTCCACACCTTCGGCATGGTGATTGGCACCTTCGCCGCCTTCACCCACGGTGCCGCTATTGTCATCCCGGCCCCGTCGTTTAAGGCGCGTGAAACACTCAAGGCTGTGCACTCGGCCAAGGCCACCAGCCTCTACGGCGTGCCGACGATGTTCATCAATGAGCTTGAAGAAGCCCACGACCAGGAGGAATACGGCTCCCCTTACGACCTGTCGCTGCTGCGCACAGGTGTGATGGCAGGTACCTCGTGCCCGTCGAAGACCATGCGTGATGTGATGGACAAGCTCAATATGCGTGAGATTGCCATCTGTTACGGCATGACCGAGACTTCGCCGGTGTCCTTCCAGACCCGCGCGGATTCCCCGCTGGAAAAGCGCGTCAACACCGTCGGCCAGATCATGCCGCACTTGGAAGCCCGCATCATTTGTGAAGAAACGGGCGAGACGCTGCCGCGAGGTGAACAGGGCGAGGTTGTCGTTCGCGGTTACTCCGTTATGAAGGAGTACTGGGAGCACCCGGAAAAGACCGCCGAGGCCATCGACACCGACGGTTGGATGCACACCGGCGACTTGGGTGTACTTGACGACGAGGGCTACCTGTCCATCACCGGACGTATTAAGGACATGCTCATCCGCGGTGGTGAGAACATCTACCCGCGCGAGATTGAAGAGTTCCTGTTCACCCACCCGGCTGTTGTCGATGCACAGGTCATCGGCGTGCCGGATGACAAGTACGGCGAAGAGATCATGGCATGGGTAATTCTGCACGACGATGTGGAAGACCTCACCGCTGACGATGTGGCGGCCTTTGCCCACGGCAAGCTGTCGCGTCACAAGATTCCGCGCTACGTCCACGTCGTCGAGGAGTTCCCGATGACCGCGTCGGGCAAGGTTCGCAAGGTCGAGATGCGTGAGATGGCTCCGCGAATCCTGGGCTGGGTGTAGAACAATGTCAAAAACAACTGATCAGACCGGCCGCGAGCTTGTCGCAGGCCTCGTCACTGATGGAATGACCCTGGCAGTCGGCGGCTTTGGCTTGTGTGGTGTGCCATATACCCTCATCGAGGGCGTGCGCGACTCCGGGGCAAAAGACCTCACCATCGTGTCCAACAACATGGGCATTGACGGCACTGGGCTCGGCATTCTGCTGGAGAACAAGCAGGTGGCAAAGGTCGTGGCTTCCTATGTCGGCGAGAACAAGGAGTTTGCCCGCCAGTACCTCGAAGGAGAAATCGAGGTGGAGTTCACTCCTCAGGGAACGCTGGCAGAGCGACTTCGCGCAGGGGGCGCAGGTATTCCCGCGTTCTACACCGCAACCGGCGTCGGCACGCTCGTTGCGGAGGGCAAGCCCCACGCCGACTTCGACGGACAGACCTACGTGCAGGAGCGTGGCATCGTTGCCGACATCGGCCTGGTGCACGCCTACCACGGCGATATTGACGGCAACCTTGTCTATCGCCGGACCGCGCAGAACTTCAACCCGCTGTGCGCAGCATCCGGCAAGGTGACCGTTGCAGAGGTGGAGCACTTGCTTGGCCGCGGCGAGATCGACCCGGATCTGGTGATGACTCCGGGTGTGTATATCCAGCACATCGTTCGCGGTGACGGACGCGAGAAGCTCATTGAAAAGCGCACAACTCGGCCACGCAATACCGATTCCAGCCACGATGCCGGTGACGCGGCAGCAGGGGAGGAGATTTAAATGGCACCTGCGAAGACAATTATGGACAAGGGCTGGAGCCGTGACGAGATGGCACAGCAGGCCGCTGAAGAGCTGCGCGATGGCGACTATGTGAATCTGGGCATCGGCATTCCGACACTGGTGGCAAACCATATTCCCGAAGGTGTGCGCGTTCTGCTGCAGAGCGAAAACGGAATTCTGGGAATGGGTGCCTTCCCATATGAAGGTGAAGAGGATGCTGACCTCATCAATGCGGGGAAGCAGACCGTGACATTGGTGCCGGGCGCGGCAATCTTCGACTCCGCCACCAGCTTCGGCATGATTCGCGGCGGTGCCGTGAAAATGGCCGTGTTGGGTGTGATGGAGGTGAGCCAGTGCGGTGACCTGGCCAATTGGATGATTCCGGGAAAGATGGTCAAGGGCATGGGCGGTGCGATGGACTTGGTCGCTGGTACCCCTCGAGTGGTGGTTTTGACCGATCATGTTTCCAAAGATGGCAAACCAAAATTGGTAAAAGCCTGCGAACTGCCCCTCACAGGTGCAAAAGTAGTGAAAAGGATTATTAGCAACCTGGGAAGCTTCGATGTCGCTGATGATCACCTGGTGCTACGCAGGCTGGCACCTGGGGTGACGCTGGCAGATATCGAGGCCAACACCGAAGCCGCATACGTGGTTGACCTCGAGAATTAAATACGCAGCAATCATGGTCAGTCCACACTCATCAGTTTTGACTTAGGAGAATCCATCCATGAGTAACCTTCCAGCTCCCAGCCCGAATGATGTCGTTATCCTCGCTGGTGCCCGCACCCCGCAGGGCAAGCTGCTCGGCCAGCTGGCACCGCTGACTTCCGTCGAACTCGGCGCACATGCTGTCAAGCACGCTGTCCAGCGTTCCGGCGTTGCCCCGGAAGAGGTTCAGCACGTCGTTCTGGGCCAGGTGATTCTCGCAGGTGCTGGCCAGAACCCGGCTCGACAGGTCGCCATTAAAGCAGGTCTGCCATGGAATACGACCGCTGAGATCGTTAACAAGGTCTGCCTCTCGGGCCTAAACGCTGTCATTCACGCCGCTCGCTTGATTCGTCTCGGTGATGCAGACGTCGTCGTTGCAGGCGGTCAGGAGTCCATGACGCACGCTCCGCACGTTGCACGCGGTGTTCGTCAGGGCCAGTCCTTCGGTGCGCTGAAGCTGGAGGACACCTTGGAGCGCGACGGTCTGGTCGACTCCTTCGATGGTGTGTCCATGGGTACGCTTACCGACGGTCCGAACAGCGACCTCGGCATTAGCCGCGAGCAGCAGGACGAGGTTGCGGCCGCTTCTCACCAGCGTGCGGCTAAGGCGCAGGAAGACGGTATTTTCGCGCAGGAAATCGCTCCAATCGAGATTCCGCAGCGCAAGGGTGACCCGGTAGTTGTCGACACCGACCAGGGCATTCGCCCGGAGACCACGGTGGAGACCCTGGCTAAGCTGCGCCCGGTCTTCCTGAAGGAAAACGGCACCATCACTGCCGGTAACTCCTCGCCGATTTCCGACGGTGCCGCAGCAGTTGTGCTGGCATCGCGTGCTTACGCAGAAAAGCACGGCCTGGACTACCTCGCAGTTGTGGGCAAGGCTGGCCAGACCGCAGGTCCGGATAACTCCCTGCACGCTCAGCCTGCGGACTCTTTGAAGGAGGCCCTGCGTCGCGCTGAGTGGGACGCGCAGGAGCTCGACTTCATCGAGATCAACGAGGCATTTGGTGCGGTGGCCGTCAAGTCCCTGCGTGAGCTGGACTACCCGCTGGAGAAGACCAACATCCACGGTGGCGCGATTGCCCTCGGCCATCCGATTGGCTGCTCTGGTGCCCGCCTGACTCTGACCGCTGCGATGGAGCTGAACCGTCGCGGTTCGGGTCGCGCTGGTGTGTCCCTGTGCGGTGGCGGCGGTCAGGGCGATGCGCTGCTGCTGTACCGCGACTAATCGCCAAAGGCTGAAAACTCAGCAAGCCCGCGTTGTGGTTTCCACTCTATGGATGCCACAACGCGGGTTTTGTTGTCTCCTGGGGGAGCCCCTGCGCGAAGGTGATTCGAGTTTTCAATTAGGTTAGGAGCTATGACAGGCTTTAGCTCCCTCGATGGTGAACAGACCTTCCCTTGGCTTCCCTCTGGCCCGGCGCTACTCTTCGCCCCGGCTGACCGTCCGGAACGTTTCCAGAAAGCTGCTGAACGATCGGACATGGTCATCATTGACCTGGAAGACGGCGCTGCCGTTGACAATCACGAGCAGGCACGTGCGAACATCATCAACAATCCGCTCGACCCGGAGACGACTATTCTTCGGATCACCGGTCCCGGGACTCCGACCTTCGCGGAGGATGTCGCCTTTGCCCGTGCATGTGACTACGACATCGTCATGGTGCCCAAGATTCGAGACTCCATCCCCGCAGAGCTCGAAGGGTTGAAGATCATCGCGATGATTGAAACCCCGCAGGCCATGATTAATATCCAGCAGATTGCCATGCACCCGGACGTTGTGGGTCTGTTCTGGGGCGCCGAAGACCTGACCGCCGAACTCGGTGGCGTGTCCTCGCGCCAGAGTGTGGATGAAAACCCTCGTCGCCACTACCGCGATCCGCAGCGATTGGCTCGTGCACTCGTTCAGGTGCATGCAGCTGCGGCGGGTATTGCCGCCATTGATGCCGTTCATACTGACTTTCGCGATGAGCGCGGCCAGTACCTAGAGGCTCTCGATGCCGTGGGCTGTGGTTTCCTGGCTACGGCCTGCATCCACCCGGCGATGGTGCCGCCGGTGCGCAAGGCATATAAGCCGTCGGAAGCAACGCTCGCCCGCGCCCGGAAGATTGTCGATCACGCAGGTACGCACACTGGCGCCTTTCAGCTCGATGGCGAGATGATTGACGCGCCCGTCGTAAAGCAGGCGGTGGCAGCGCTCGCGCGTGCGGGAATTACGGAGTAACTAGCGGCGGGATTTCGCCAGGTTCTCGGTGACCTTCCGATCGATGCGGCCGAAGTTGTAGTACGCCGCACAAGCGCCTTCGGGGGAGACCATGCAGGTGCCGATGGGGGTCGCCGGGGTGCAGGCGGTGCCGAAGACCGCGCACTGCCAGGGCTTGATGTGGCCGGTGAGCACAGAGCCGCATTCGCAGGTCACGGGATCTGGGATACGGCGCCCCGGCACCTGGAAACGGCGCTCGGCGTCGAATGCCGCGTATTCCTCAGAGATGCCGAGGCCGGAGTTTTCAATCCAGCCGAGGCCACGCCACTCGAAGGTGTCGCGGAGGGAAAAGACGCGGTCCATAAGTTTCTGCGCGGTGGTGTTGCCGGAGGAGCGAACGACGCGCGCGTACTGGTTGTCCACCCGCGACTTACCGGCAGCAACGTCGCCGCTGACGAATTGATCCAGCAGCATGACGACGGCCTGGAGCACATCCAATGGCTCAAAACCGGTGACCGCCACTGGCAGATTAAACTCGCGCGGCAGGAACTCAAAGGCGTCCGTGCCGGTGGTTGTAGCCACGTGACCTGGGCCGATGAAACCATCGACCTTGGTTTCGCCGCCGTTGACGATGGCGCGCAGTGGCGGCTCGATGAGTACGTGGTTGGAAAATACGGAGAAGTTTTCCACTCCCTGCCGGCGCGCGGCCTCAATGGTCACGGCAGTCGACGGGGCGGTTGTCTCAAACCCAACGGCGAAGAAAACGACCTGCTTATCGGGGTTATCGGTGGCGATCTTCAGCGCGTCGAGAGGCGAGTAGACAAAGCGCACATCGGCGCCGCGCGCACGTGCCTGCATCAGCGACGTTTCGGACCCCGGCACGCGCATCATGTCGCCGAAGGTCGTGAAAATGACGTCTTCCTGCTGTGCCAGCCAAATGGCATCGTCGACGCGACCCATGGGGATGACGCAGACGGGGCAGCCGGGTCCGTGGATCAGCTCGATGTTTTCGGGTAGGAGGTTTTCCAAGCCGTAGCGGTAAATGGTGTGCGTGTGCCCGCCACAGACTTCCATCAGCGCGATGGGCTTCTCCAGCTTGGTGGCCTCGCGTTCAATGCGTGCGAGCAGCTTCTTCGCAGCGGCGGGATCGCGGAATTCGTCAACGTATTTCATGGTGCCGTCCAGCCCCTCAGTTGATCTGTGACGATGAGAAGGATTCCAGCTCATCCTCGTAAGTGTCGCCGCCTAGCTGTTTGATTTGCTGGAGCGAAAGTCTGGCTTCTTCCTCGTCGATCTTGCTCATGGCGAAACCGACATGTACGAGAACCCAGTCACCGGCGGTGAGGTTCTCGTCAACAAGTAAATCGGTGGAAATCATGCGTGCGACGCCACCAATTTCCACTGTTGCACGGGCAGCATCGTGGACTTCTGTGATGACGGCAGGGACACCAAGACACATACGCTTCTCCTCGTTTGCAATACTTATCGAGACTACCATCAGAGGCAGCGAACCTCGTTTTCGAAGGACGAGTGACGCAAGCAGTTTTGTCCGCCACCAGCTGTGAAGTTAGGGATAGTGAGCATGCAGCCGAAGAATCGTCTGAACACCAACGAAGCCAAGGTAAACACCAATATTGGTCGCGTTCGGGCACGTCCGTTCAGGCTTCTCGACGATTATGTCACCTTGCAACACGGCTCCGGTGGAAAGGCCTCCGCAGCTCTGGTTGAACAGGTCTTTTTCGACGCCTATGGCAATGAAATTTTAGGGCAGGGTGGCGACTCCGGGCTGTTCGCTGCCGATGCCGTCGTCGAGGCTGCGGCAGCTTCTGCACATGGTGGGGCGCGGTTGGCAATGTCCACCGACTCCTATGTGGTCAATCCCATCGAGTTCCCGGGCGGCGACATCGGGGATTTGGCCGTCAACGGCACGATTAACGATCTGGCGGTAGCTGGAGCCAGGCCCCTGGCGCTGACCGCATCGTTCATTCTGGAAGAGGGGCTGGAGATTGCGACTCTGCGCCGCATTGTGGCGAGTATGCGCGTCGCTGCCGATGCCGCAGGGGTGAGCATCGTCGCCGGCGACACCAAGGTTGTGCCGAAGGGCGCAGGTGACCAGGTCTACATCACCACGGCCGGGGTGGGCGTGGTCCGCGGCGACTACGCCGGTGCCGCTACGGCAGGATCTGTCTACGCAAACATCGAGGCCGGAGACCGCATCCTCGTCTCCGGTCCAATCGCCGATCACGGCATGGCCGTCATGCTCGCCCGCGGCGACTTGGCTCTGGCCGCGCCTATTGAGTCCGATACCCGCGCTGTCAACGGTCTGGTCGAAGCGCTACTTGAAGCTGCACCCGGCACTCGCTGGATGCGCGATGCCACCCGCGGCGGCCTCGGCACGGTCGCCAACGAGCTCGCCCGCGGCACCGGTCTTGGTGTCGTGCTTGACGACGAATCCATTGCAGTCCGTGACATGACCCGTGGCGCCTGTGACATGCTTGGCATCGATCCGCTCTACGTCGCCAATGAAGGTACCTTCGTCGCCGTTGTCCCCGCCGAGCAATCCGAGGCAGCGCTCAGTGCACTCCACGCAGCCGGGGCTTCCGAGGCTTGTGATATCGGCTCCATCGAGGACGAGCCCGCCGCTTCCGTGGTACTGGTCACCGGATTCGGTGGCACCCGCATGGTGGACATGTTGGTCGGCGACCCGCTGCCGCGCATCTGCTAGACATCCATGCCCGTTGCCGCCAGCAGGCGGCCGGCCACCGCCTGACCAAGACTCAATCCGCCATCGCCCGGCGGCACAATTTGATGCTGCAACAGAGTAATGCCCTCAGCTGCAACTTCGCGCCGCAGCAGCTCCATCAACAGCGCATTATTCGCGCAACCCCCGCTGATGCCGACAACATCGGTGCCGGCTTCCTCCGCAGCCTGCACCAATCGCTTGGCGACGACACCCGCGACCCCACCGTGAAATACAAATGCGGCCTGCTCAACGTCAGGCGATGCTACCGCCTCCCGAATGGCGTCCTGGAAGGGCACTGGCTTGGTCTCTGAACTGACCGCTTCAAGCGCTTCCGCATGTGACCTCACGTAGCGAGTCGCCGCTGCCTCCAACTCCATGGCCGCTTGCGCCTCGTAGCTGATGGCCCCGCCACCGCGCCAGCGAGGAAGCAGCAGAGCTGCGGCGGCATCGAATATGCGGCCGAGAGAAGACGTTTGCACTGTGCCAACTCCCGTCGCCAACTGGCTTTTAACCAGGGCTACTTCGCGCTCGTTGGAGAGATTGCGCAGGAGGTGGTCGTCGTCAAGCCCCCAAGCATGAGCGAGACCGAGGGCGAGCCGCCACGGGTGCGTGACGGCGCGATCTCCACCGACCAACGGGAAAGTGGGGCAGTGCCAGGTGCGTTCCCAGTTTGCGGAACTGCGACTGAGCGTGAGAACCTCGCCGCCCCAGATGGACCCATCGGTGCCATAGCCGGTGCCGTCGAGGGTGGCGACGACGGCGCGACCCGCATTGGGGGAGAGGAGACGGTGCTCCGCGAGTAGGGAGAGCGCGTGTGCGAAGTGGTGCTGAACTGCGAGGAGTTCGATGTCGTGCTCGGCGGCGAAGCGTTCGGCGAAGGTGGTAGTGGCGTAGCCCGGATGAAGATCGCAGACGACAATTTTCGGGGTCGCATCGCGCATGGAAAGGAGCTGGTCAACTGCTCTCTGGTAGGCCTTCTGGCTGGCCCACGAACCCATGTCGCCAATGTGCGCAGAGACGTGAGCGAGGTCCCCATGCGCGATAGCGAAAGTGTTCTTCAGCTCTCCGCCGGTCGCGAAAATGGTGGGTTGGGACGTGCTCCGGGCGCTGGTGCCAGGGCCAGGGCCAGGGCCAGTGTGGCTACGAGAATCGGTGGGCGTGATTGAAACGGGGACGGGAGCGAAGCCGCGGGACCGGCGCGATGGGGCGGTGCCGATGAAAACCGAATCTTCAACGGGTACGTGGATTTCGCGGTCGTGGAGGATGAAAGCGTCGGCGATGTGACCGAGCTTCTTCAGCGCGTCGGCATTGTCGGTACAGACGGGCTCGCCACTGAGGTTGCCGCTGGTGACCACGAGCGGGCGATCGCAAAGCAGCAGGTGAATGCCTGAGTACGGAAGCATAATCCCGAAGCTGTCGAGGCCCGGTGCGATGAGATTGGAAAGCGGCCCCGACCGCTGCTTCGGTGCAATCACAATCGGTGCCTCAGGGGAGTCGAGGAAACGCTTCTCCTGCTCAGTTAACTCAACCAGTTGGGCAGCAGTGTCAACAGTGGGGGCCATTACCGCCAACGGTTTGTCGGGTCGACGTTTGCGCATCCGTAGTTTCTCGCAGGCAGCGTCATTGGTGGCATCGCAGACCAGGTGAAAACCACCAATACCTTTGACGGCGAGCAGGGCGCCGTCGTCAAGCAGTGCGTGTGCGCGACGAAAGAGCGCGAGAACCTCCTCGCGGGAGGTGGCGGTGGTGGTGCCGCCTGCATCGTGCCAGCTCAGACGCGGGCCACAGTCGAAGCAGCTGATTGGCTGAGCGTGATAGCGGCGGTCGGTGGGGTCGGTGTACTCGCGCTCGCACGGGGTGCACATCGGAAAGGCCGCCATAGTGGTGCGCGGGCGGTCGTAGGGCAGTTCAGTGATGATGGACAGGCGCGGTCCGCAGTTGGTGCAGGAGATGAAAGGGTAGAGGTAGCGCGGGTTGGTAGGGTCGAAAAACTCACGGCGGCAGTCCGGGCACAGTGCAGTGTCGGGCGGAAGCAGTGCGCGGCCGGAGTAGCTGTGGCGAGAGGGCACGATGGTGAACTCGCGCTCATGGCCCAGTGTCGCGATGTGCTCGGCGGAGTGATTGATGATGCGGGCAAGCGCCGGCAGTTCGGTGAAAAGCTGGCTGCGGAAGGCAGCGAGGGCGTCCGACGTGCCTTCTACCTCGATGAATACGCCCTGCTCATCGTTGCCACAGAAGCCGACGAGACCCGCGCGCCGGGCGATGGTGGCGACAAAAGGGCGGAATCCGACCCCCTGGACGATACCTTCGATACGCCAGCGAATGCGTTGAATGCTCGTACCCATCCCCGCCCCGGTCGCGCCTGCCTTTTCCATGCATTCAACTTTACGTAAGCGGCTCGGGTCCGTTCGCACTGCTAGTTTGGAGATTGTGCACGAAGTAGCGTTGAGCATGCAGTTAGCGAAGGTTGTCACGAGAGCAGCCGAAGGTCGAACTGTACGCACTGTGCACCTGCGGATAGGCGCTCTACGGCAGGTTGTGCCAGAAACCCTTTCATACGCGTGGGATTTCGTCAGTCGCGATACCGGTTTGGGGGACGCGAAATTGGATATTGACTGGGTACCTGCGGTTGTCGAATGCGCGCACGGGCATCGCGAACAGGTGGGGCCACTCGACGGCCTGCTGTGCCCCACGTGTGGAAAGCCGGGACGCGTAATCTCGGGGGAAGAGTTCACAATCGTCGACATCGACGTCGACACGCACAAGTAGGAAAGACGGTTTTATCATGGGACGTTTCCACCGGCATGACGGCGATGACGCACACCACCATCACCACCATCATCATGACCACGACCATGACCACCATCACGGCCATGACCACGTTCATCTCGCCGATCCCGATGACACTAGCCACGGCGACCACTCGGGTTATGAAACCGGCGTGGAACGCGTGACCATCCTCGAGGACATCTTCAGCGAGAACGACCACCGCGCGGAGCATAATCGCGAGCTGCTTGCTGAGCATGGCGTGGAAGCCATCAACCTGATGAGCTCCCCGGGTTCAGGCAAGACTGCGCTGTTGGAGAAGACACTGGCGGCTGCGCAGGGAAAGCTGCGCGTCGGCATTATCGAGGGCGATATTGAGACGGCTCTCGATGCCGACCGCCTGGAGGGTTATGGGGCACAGATTTCGCTGCTGAACACGGGCAACGGATTCGGTGGTGAATGCCACTTGGACGCCCCGATGGTCTCCCGCGCGCTCGAGGGGCTGGATCTGTCCACGCTTGACCTGGTCATGATTGAAAATGTGGGAAACCTTGTCTGTCCGGCTGAGTTTGAGGTCGGTGAGACTCGCAAGGCAATGGTCTACTCCATCACCGAGGGGGAGGATAAGCCGGTCAAGTACCCGGTGGTGTTCCGCTCTGTACAGGTGGTGGTTATCAACAAGATGGACCTTGCCCCGTACCTTGACTTCGACATGGAGCTCTTCCGCGCCAACCTGGAAAAGGTCAATCCAGGCGTGAAGGTGATTGAGGTCTCCGCTAAGACCGGGGAGGGCATCGACGAATGGCTCCGTTGGGTCAACCCTGCGCTGGTTGATTAAGCGCGCGCCGGGGGCCGTCGTGAAGCAATGGGGGCGTCACAGCATGCTTGACGACGGCCCCGTTACCCCCCCCTCGCTTCGCTCCACCTTAGTGGGGGATAGGTGATATCCCGCTGTAATCTGCGGCGGTTTTTCACGTTCACTACCTGTACCTGGAGCTATATTTACGCAACATTTATCTTGCATATTATTTTGTTATAACCGCAGCGCAGCACCATTATTCAGGTTGTTCTTAGGTCGCTATACTTGGCCATGTATAGGCAATGGGCCTTGGTAGTTGTAAAACCTCGAAACCAATATTCCTAATAACTAAGCAGAAGGCGCAGCGAAAAAATGATTAGTGGCGCGAATTGGCAGGAAGGGACCCTCGGCGAAAACCTCGCTAGAGCTGGTGTCTCACGGCGCAGTTTCATGAAGTTTTGTGGCACTATGGCGGCAATTTTTGCCGCCGGAACTCCGAATGTCGGTGAGGCTGCGGCGCAGTCACTGACTCCCTCGGCGGAGGAAATCGCAGATAAGCTCTCGGCTGTAAAGAAGCCGAAGGTGGCTTGGCTGCAGTTGCAGGAATGTACCGGATGTATGGAATCCGTATTGCGTTCCGGAGGCACCACTGCTGAAGATGTGGTGCTGAACCTGGTTTCGATGGACTACAACGAGCTGCTCATGGCACCGTCCGGGCATGCGGCTGAAAAGGCTTTGGACGACATGAATGCCGAGGATCACATTCTGGTGGTCAATGGCTCGATTCCGACCGGCGAGAACGGTGCGTACTGCACCATTGGCGGTAAGTCGGCAGAACAGGTGCTGCTCGAGGCTGCTGAGAAGGCCACGGCAATCCTGGCCGTTGGTGCCTGCGCAGTCTGGGGTTCTGTCCAGGCTGCTAAGCCGAATCCGACCGGTGCCAAGGGTGTCGATGAGATTATCAAGGACAAGCCGGTGATTAACGTCTCTGGTTGTCCGCCGATTGGTGAGGTGATTACGGCCACCCTGACGTACGTACTCACTTATGGCAAGACACCGGAGGTCGACGCTGAGGGGCGGCCAAAGTTTGCCTATGACCAGCGTATTCACGACTCCTGCCCGCGTCGCGCGCATTACGATGCCGGTCAGTTCGTGAAAACCTTCGACGACGAAGGCGCACGAAACGGCTGGTGCCTTTACGAGGTCGGCTGTAAGGGGCCATCCACGTTTAGCCCATGCCCAATCGTGCAGTGGAACCTTAAGTCCGGTTGGCCAATTGGTGCTGGTCACCCATGTATTGGCTGTACTGAGAAGGACTTCTTCGACCAGTTCACTCCGTTCTACGACAAGCTGCCGGGAATCCCGGGTATTGGAGTGGAGTCCAGCGTGAACACGGTCGGCGTTGGACTGCTGGCTGCCACTGCCGCAGGTGCCGCGGTCCATGGCGGACTCACACTGGTGAAGGAACTGAAGATAAGGCGCTCCAACGGCGAAGAAAAGGTGTTGGCTGCGTTTGGTGGTGTGGAAGGCCGGAAGCCACCGATGGTCGACCTTCCTTCAAACGCACCAGGCACGCAGAGCGAGACAGCATCCGATTCGAAGGACAACTAAGGGGGCATAGGACATGGCTACGGAAAAAGTTGTAATCGACCCGATTACCCGAATCGAGGGACACCTTCGCATTGAGCTGGAACGCGAGGGAGACCAGATCAAAACCGCGTGGAGTGAGACTACTCAGTTCCGCGGTATCGAAACCATTGTGAAAAACCGCGATCCTCGCGATGTCTGGGCATTCGTTGGTCGTATCTGTGGTGTGTGCACGGGTACTCACTCGGTGGCGTCCATTGCCGCTGTCGAAGATGCCATTGGCTCGACACCGCCCCCGCAGGCACGTCGTATTCGCGACCTGGTGATTGGCTCGCAGGAGATTCACGACCACGTCGTGCACTTCTACCATCTTCACGGTCTGGACTGGATTGATGTCACGAAGGCTCTCGAGGCAGATCCGAAGAAGACCGTTGAGTTCGCGCAGTCGATCGGCTCGACGTGGAAGGGCAACAACGAAGAAACCTTCGCCCGGGTCAAGGAGACCGTGCAGGGCATTGTGGACTCCGGCCAGCTGTCCATCTTCACCGGCGGCTACTGGGGACATGAGGACTACCGCTTGCCGCCTGAGGCCAACCTGATGGCAGTGTCGCACTACCTCGACGCCTTGGCTTTCCAGCGCTCTATCATCCGCATTAACACCGTCTTCGGCGGTAAGAATCCACACCCGAACTTCCTGGTCGGAGGCATGGCGTGCTCCATCGACCCGGAACGCTCTGAGACGGTCAACCAAGTCGGCATTGATCAGATCAAGTCCTGGATCGACGAGATTGTGGAGTTCGTCAATGACTGCTTCTACCCAGATGCAGTCGCCATCATGAGCGTTTACAAGGACTACTTCGACATCGGTCGCTCCTCCGACAGCTTCCTGGCGGTAGGCATGGCCGGCGCCACTTACTCCGGCGACCCGGCTAAGTCCCGTGTCCAGACCGTGCATCCAGACATCAAGCCCGGTGTCATTCTCGACGGTGACTACACCAAGCTCCACCCATTCCAGCCGGAAAAGATCGAGGAATTCATCAACTCCGCCTGGTATACGCAGGAAGCCGGCGATGATGTCGGCCTCAAGCCGTATGACGGCGAAACAACTGTGAACTACACCGGCCCGAAGCCGCCGTACGAGTGGTTGTCGGACAATGAAAAGTACACCTGGTCGAAGGCGCCGCGTTACGACGGTCGCGCTGTTCAAGTTGGCCCGGTTGCTCGTGTGCTGTTGGCATACCTGCAGAAGGAGCCGGAGACAATGCGCCTGGTCGACGAGGTCATGGATAAGCTCGACCTGCGCATTGAGCAGATGAACTCCACTGCGGGACGCACCTACGCACGTGCTGTGGAGTCTGTGACCACCGCCAATTACTTGGCAGATCACATTTTCCCGGAGTTCGTTGAGGCCCTGAAGAACGGCGACATCGATGTCTTCGACAACAGCCGTTGGGAGCCGACCACGTGGCCGGAAAAGTGCCAGGGCGTGGGCTTCCTCGAGGTCGCTCGTGGCATGCTCAGCCACTGGGTCAAAATTGAAAATGGCAAGGTGACCAACTACCAAGCCGTGGTTCCCACCACGTGGCTGGCCGGTGGCCGTGACTCGAAGGGGCAGCTTGGCCCATACGAGCACGCGCTGGCTGGCGATGGCACACATCCGCTGGTTGATCCCGAGCAGCCGCTTGAACCACTTCGCACGATTCATTCCTTCGATCCATGTATGGCCTGCGCAGTCCACATTTTGGATCCGGCTGGTCAGGAAATGTTTAAGGTGACGACGGCATGACACCCCCAGTGAGTGAAAATCCGGAACTGCGACTAAAAGATTCCAAGGGCAACCCCCTGGTTATTGCGGTTATTGACGCACACACCAGCCACTGGTTGTCGCCATCCGAGGTCATTCAGGCCGCAGCAATTGTCCCGGACGACTCCCGCGATCCTGTCGACCTTGCGCTAAAGGTCAGCTTGCGTCGTCGTCGTGACGATCTTTTCCACCTCGACGGCACGCCACTGATGAAACTGACCCCGGATTCCTACGACCCGGCGACGCCTGACCGCCGTTACTCCATTGCCAAGGTGCACGGCCTCAACATTGCGGATCAAACGGTCGATGTCGCCATCATGCGCGGTGAATTGAATGCGGTCGTTGAGGCATCCACGATGTCCCGTGAGGAAGGCGTTCTACTTCGTCGTAACGCGAACATGCATCATGGTCGCGGGCACCGCAGCATGGGCGTCGCGCTTGCGCCCATTGACAAAGACGGAAATATCATCGGAGAGTTCATCTTCGAAGGATTCGTGGCAATGGGGCTGCGGAAACTCGACGAGGCCATTGCGGAGAACAAGAAGGGCTCCGGTTCGTGGGTCGAGGTTCACCTGTGGGGATGGGCGCTGCGCGTTCAACATTGGTTGAACCTGGCGCTGATGTTGGTGATGACCTTTACTGGCTGGTACATCATGCAGCCCTATTTGACTGAGCGCACCTATGACGGCTCGGCCGCGGGATTCGCGATGGGATATGTCCGTTTCGCGCACTTCTTAGCCGGATTCCTATGGATCGCGGTGGGGCTATGGCGTGTCATTCTGCTGTTTGTTACCCACGACCGACAAACACGATGGCGTGCGCTATGGCCGATTTATAACAAGCAGGATGTTAAAGACCTCTGGCACACGATGCAGTACTACCTCTTCCTGCGCAAGGAAGGGCCGTTCTACTTCGCACACAATCCGCTGCAGCAGCTGGCGTACACCGGCATTTACGCGATGTGTTTCATCCAGATGCTCACAGGTTTGTCGCTATACGCGATGATGGACCAGTCCAACTGGTTCTTCCAGCTGTTGGCTATGCCCACGCACTGGATTGGCATCGGCTACTTCCGCCTGATTCACACAATCATCATGTACCTGATTTGGCTCTTCGCCATCATTCACGTCTACCTGGTTATCCGCTCTGATGCGGTACACAACCACGGTGGTCTGTCCTCGATGATTGGTGGCTCTGTCTGGCTACCGCGCGGCACGCAACCGGTTGACTCTCCACGCATTGGATAGGAGATCATTGGGTAACGATAAGGTGTCCGACGCAGTCACCGGTGCTGATGCTGGCACTCCGTTGGTGACGGTTCTTGGCATCGGCAACCCCGTCATGGGCGACGACGGCATTGGTCTCGAACTGCTGAGGCGCCTCGCCCCGGAACTGGAATCTGCAGGCATGAGGCAGGCAACTCAGGCCGGAGATTCTGCGCATTTGGTCTGGTCGCCCTCTAATCTCGATGATCCTGCGAACATCGCCGGGCGAGGGGACGAATGGACGGGTGCGGTTGCCTACATCGATGGCGGCACCTGCGGTATGGAGTTGCTGCCCCTCGTGCAGGAGGCCAAGAACTTATTGCTGCTCGATGCTCTCGCTGGTCCGGGGGATCCCGGTACCGTCGTCAAGCTTGTCGGTGACCAGATTCCTCGACTATTGGCGGCAAAGCTGTCCGCGCACCAGGTCGGCTTGTTGGATTTGCTCACCGCGGCGCGCCTGTTGGGGCAGGAGCCTGCGCGCGTCGGTGTGGTGGGAGTGGTCTACGAGTCGGCTGACATGGTGGTGGGGCTCAGCGACACGGCACTTGTCGGCATTGAGGAAGCGACTGAGGTTGCGCGTGAGCTCATCGACAGCTGGCTTGCCGACGAGCACGACAGCGGCGTCTAACTCTCGCCCTCAGCGTTGACCTCAATACTGGAGATTTCAAACTCGCGGCCGTGCCGTAGATCCGCAGTTGGGGTGCCGCAGACGGGGCAGGTTAGAGCATAGAATTCATCGATCTCATGCTCGGCCTCGCAGGTGGGGCAGTAGACCGTCGACACAATGAGCTCGGCGTCTAACTCCGCGCCCTCACACTGTGTCGCGGCACTGGCCACGGGCCACGCGGCGATGAGGGAATCGTAGACGACTCCGGAGCGGTCGCCCACACGCATTGACACCTTTGTCACGGTGCGTCCCGGGCAGACCTCGGCAATCTTTTCCACCACGCTGGTCAACAATCCAAGCTCATGCACAGATACCATTATGGCGAAGCACTCAGCGCAAAGGAGGCGCAGGCGGACCATGTCATCCAAATCCGTTCCGGTTACCCAGCACATCCAGCTCGATGAGCTTGTTGACCCATTCGAGGCACGACTGGATGTCTATCGCGATGACAACGGCGCCATCACACAGGTGTCCTTCGACCTTTCAGGGCTACCGCGTATCGACGGGATGCTCGTGGGCAAGCAGGCGCTGGCTGTACCAGATATCACCAAGCGGCTGTGTGGCCTGTGCCCGGTTGTGCATCATCTTGCAGGCGTGCGGGCGGTAGAGGACCTTTACGGGGTCTTCGACATTCCTCGAACCGCACAGTTGATTCGAGAGCTGCTGGCGGCCGGGTCGACCTTGGATAATCTAGCGACCAAATTTGTGGCCGTCGACCGCGAGGGGGCGCGGGCAATGAAGCGTGCCGGAAAAGCTCTGATGCGTGCAGCGGGGGCACCGTCGCACTTCCCGGATGTCGCCGTCCCCGGCGGTGTGCGCGCGACAGTGGATAAGACGCTGGTTTCTGAGGCAGAAACTGCTCTGGAGGTACTGGCTGAGACGGCGGTAATCAAGGAAGTGGAGCTTCTTCCCACTCCCGATGCCCCTGATGCTTGGACGGATACTTTTGACGGCCTCGACGTGGCAGTTGTCGATGCCGACGGTGAGCTTGCGCCGCTGGGAAATTACCTCGCAGTCGCGCGGCATGACACCGATACCGCGGCGGAGATTTTCCCGGCTGCTGATTGGCCCACACGCGTTCGTGAATCCCGTCCGGGCGATGCCGCTCCCAGACCGGTGTTTGATGCCTCGAAGGAGTTGGGCAAGCATGGCTGTGAAGGTCAGCGGGCCGATTTCTACCGGGTGGGGCCGGTCTCCAGACAGGTTGTCGTCGATAAGCGTGGGGTGAGCCCACGCGACGCCCAACGCCAGCTTCTCGCTGACACCGTGGCTTGGGCGAGGCGGGTGCTTTCCGACGGGGAACTGCTCGGCGAGCATGTGTGCGATCCGAATGCTGCGACAGCGATTGAGAATGCTGACTTTGAAGGGCATCGCAGTGGTGTCGGGATGATTGACGGGCCGCGCGGGCTGTTAGTGCATCGCTATACGGCAGGGGCTGACGGCATCATCACGGATTGTCAGATCATGACACCAACTGCGCAGAACGAACCCTGGCTGACTCGTATGCTCACCGAGCAGCTGTGCGGCGGCGGAGAGGCTGCGGGGGTCGAGAAGTCCATCTGGGCCGCTGATCCGTGCTTACCGTGTAGTTCGGCACCTGCGGGAGTGATGACATTCACGATGCAGGAACATGCCGGTGCACCTGCGGACAATATGACAACGGATAGCCGTGGTTCGGCGGACGCCCCGACTGTAGCGGAGAGGACGAAGTAACACGATGTGTCTTGGAATTCCTGCCCGGGTTTTGGCAATAGCCGATGGTCCACTGCCGATGGCGACAGTGGATATGGCGGGGCAGAAGCGGCAATGCTCGGCAATGTACGTGCCTGAGCTGGTGGCAGGTGATTGGGTGTTCGTCCAGAACGGGTTCATCATGAACGTGCTGGACGAACAGGAGGCCAAGGAGTCCTTAGCCGCAATTGAGGAATATAACCTCATCGAACATGTCGCTGAGGTCTCCCCGAAGGGGCGGACCTAGTTCACGCAGGTCACGCCAGCGGCGTCAATAGCGGGGCGATCTTCCTGCGGAATTTCGCCGCCCTCTTGGCCGATGATGTCGCCATTGGAACCATCTTCAACTTCAGGCGCAGGTTCGGCACCGTCGCCCGAATCAGTGGCCATTCCCTCTGATGTCAATCCTGGGCCGTCGTAGTCACCGGCAATCGTCACTGAGATGTGGTGCGGATCGAGGTATGGATCGTGGACAATCGGTACGCCACCGAGTGCTTCAGAAATGGCCTGAGCTGCCGGATCCTCTGGGTCAGCCGCATTGATCTGGCTGGAGGCAACGCCGGCGAACTCAGCGTTGCCGACCTCTCCCTGGGTGTAGCCCTTTTCTGTTAAGAAACCTGAGACGCCGCTGGCCAAACCTTCAATGCCTGTGGCGTTGTAAACGCTGACTGTAGTTTCAGCCGCGTTGGGGTCAGCCTTCTTATCGTCTTCTTCCTTCGTCGGAGCTTCTTCTTCCTTGGTGCCCAGCAGGGTCTCGAAGTACTGGTGGACTTGGCCCTTATCGATTGTGACCACCGACTCGCCATAGTCACCAACACCGTCAATCGAGGTCACCGGGATAGTTTCAAACTTCACGTTGCCACCACTGAGGCCCTGCATCTGGGTAGCAAATCCGGTGACATCCCAGTTGTCGTCGAGCACCACTGAGCGCTGGACAGCGTTGCCCAGTTCAGACAGCTTCGCGGGATTGGACAGTGTGCCAGCGCCGAGCAGCTTATTGGTGAACGAGGCCATGAAGACCTGCTGGCGAGTAATTCGGTCGAGGTCACCGCGGGGCAGGCCGTGGCGCTGGCGGACGAATGAGAGCGCGTCGGCACCCTTCAACGTCTGTGAGCCCGCCGGGAAGTCCGCACCAGAGAACTCGTCGTAAACAGCCTCATTCAGACATACATCGACACCGCCGATGGCGTCGGTGAGCAGGACGAAGCCGAGCAGGCCAACTTCTGCGTAGTGGTCAACGGTGATACCGCTGAGGTCGCTAATGGTCTCAATCAGAGCTCTACGTCCGGCCTCGGTCGAGCGACGCTCAATGTCTTCCGGCGAGGCCCCGCTTCCTGCGAGTTCTTCTTCCACCATCTGCTTTGTATTGCCGTAGACACCATTGATCTTTGTGTTGCCTAGGCGATTGGTGTGGACATAGGTATCGCGCGGAATGGAAATTGCCGTCGCTGAAGAACCATCGGCAGGAACACGAATCACAATAATCGTGTCTGTATTCGTGGCTTCTTCGTCGCCGGCACGCAGAAGCTCAACTTCTTCCGGAGTCAGCGGGTTGCCCTGGGCATCGGTGCGGGAGTCGGAGCCGACGAGCAGAATATCGGTTGCACCGTCCTTCTCACTGCCCAGACCGAAGTCGCCACCCGAACCCAAGTTGTCGGTGGTCCTACCGAGTGTCCACCAGCCAACTGCGGAAATAACCAGGATAATGGCCGAGAGCAGCACAAGCGCATTGCGCAGCATCGGCGGCCAAGCTTGGGCGGTACTCTCTGCAGAGGACGGTGGCGCTTGAATATCGCGTGCGTGACGCGCGCGTGGCGTGTGGCTGCTCAAACCGGGGCTCCTCTTAAACCGTTTTCGAAAATATAATTTGTGCTGCATGTCTGCGTGGGCATTCCACACATCGTGGAGAGCAGTAAGCAGCTGCGGAAACTACATAAACCTTAACCGTCCAACCGTGTGCGGTGGCACCTCAACACAGTGTCAATCCGTATCCGGTTGCACCTCAACACAGTGTCAATCGTATCTACGATAGTGATAAAGAAGAATATGTCTGAAATATCAGTCTCGCATTTCGCCACTCATGGACCAACCCACAGCAATTCGCGGCGTCCCATTGTCGCCATAACTGGTGCTGCTGGACAGCTGGGTACTGCGCTTCAGCGTGATTCTTTCGCCGCCGATGTTGAGGTGCGCGCTCTCACTCGGGCACAGTTGGATATCACTGATTCGGATGCTGTGGAGGCAACGCCTCTGCTTGACGACGTCGACATCATCATTAACGCGGCAGCGGCGACCGATGTCGATGGTGCAGAATCCGATCCCGGTTCGGCACACCTAATCAATGCACTCGGACCGAAGTACTTGGCGGCTCGGGCGAAAAAGGAAGACGCGTATCTCATTCACATCTCCACCGACTATGTCTTCGGTGATGTAGCAATCGATGAGATGACGGGGCAGCGCCGAGCGCTGCGAGTTGATGATTTCACCGCACCTCAGACTATGTATGGACGTACCAAGTTAGTGGGGGAGAACAATGTGCGTGATTCGGGCGCGCGTTCCGCTATTTTGCGTACGGCGTGGGTCTGGTCGGGCCCCACACAGCCAGAGGCCAAGGACTTCGTCTCCACGATGATGCGTCTGGCGGAGACGGCGACTGATGACAAGGGCAATCCGGCAATTATTAAGGTCGTTGACGATCAGCACGGCAACCCCACCTTTGTTGGTGACCTCGCCGGAGCTATCTGGGAGTTGTGCGATCGCGTGTTGTCCGAACCGAGCAGCGCACCGACCGGCACCTTCCATGTCACGGGCAGCGGTGAGTCAACATGGTTCGAAGTGGCTCGCGAAGTGTTTCGGCTCATCGGTCACGATCCACAGCGTGTGGTGGCGTGTACCAGCAGTGAGTTCCCTCGTCCGGCCCCGCGTCCGGCCTGGTCCGTGTTGGATGGTTCCGCATGGAGTGAGGTAGGTCTACATTCACTTCCGGAGTGGCAGGACACTTTGCGGGCAGTCCTGACCTAGGGTCTAGGTTTGTGAATGCAACCTCGAATTCCCCGCAACCCTCGCAGCTTCCGCTCGGTGTGGTCACCGTGACCTTTTCGCCCGGTGAGCACCTGAGCAAGCTGGTGGATTCGCTGGGCTCCGCCGCCAGTGCCTCCACGCGTCTGATCATGGCCGACAACGGCTCGACGGATGGTTCCGTGGAGAAGGAAGAAGCTCGGGCTAAGGAGACCGGAGCGGATGTTCAGCTTCTGCGCACCGGCGGCAACATTGGCTATGGCGCGGCCGCCAACCGTGGCATTGCGGAGCTGGGACGGGCTCGCCGTGCCGGTGAGATTAATCCTGACTACGTCATGCTGGTCAACCCTGACGTGGTGTTTGCCCCTGGCGCAATCGATGTTCTGTTGGAATGCGCGCAGCGCAATCCCAAAGCCGGAGCGATTGGTCCGCTGATTCGCGAGGCGGATGGCAGCGTGTACCCGTCGGCACGCGCGGTTCCTGAGCTTGTCAGCGGTATCGGACACGCGCTGCTCGCCGACATCTGGCCTACTAACCCTTTCTCACGGCGCTATCGGGATGACGCGGATATGGATCGCCAGCGACCGGCCGGCTGGTTGTCGGGCGCATGCCTGCTGCTGCGATGGGATGCGTTCGACCAGATTGATGGCTTTGATACCCGCTACTTCATGTACATGGAGGACGTGGATTTGGGCGACCGACTGGGCAAGGCTGGTTGGAGGAATATTTTCTGTCCTCGTGCAGAGATTCGTCACGCGCAGGGGCATTCTGCCAGTAAGCACCCAGAAATTACTGTAAAGGCCCATCACGAGTCGGCATACCGTTTTATGTCAGATCGCCTGCCGGGGCCGGCGCTGGCACCTGTGCGACTGGCATTGCGTTTGGGGCTGTTCCTGCGTGGCAAAGTCATAATCGCGGTCAAAAAGCGTAGGAATTAATTAACTGTTGGAATAATCCATCGAAGAAAGTTACCGATTTCATGACTACCGAAGTTCGTCCGAGTGCTGGGAATGGCTCCGCCTTCCAGCCGGGAGCGGATGCTGCACAGCAGGCGGGAGCCACGTTGGCTGAACAGACTGACGCTGTCATTCTGGTCGGCGGGCAAGGTACGCGTTTGCGCCCCCTTACTGTGAATACGCCGAAGCCGATGCTGCCCACGGCAGGGCATCCATTCCTGGAGCACCTGCTTGGCCGCATTCGTGCAGCAGGTATGAAGCACGTGGTATTGGGTACCTCCTACCGAGCTGAAGTATTTGAAGAACACTTCGGCGATGGTTCGGATTTGGGTCTCGAAATTGAATATGTCTTTGAAGCTGAGCCGCTGGGTACCGGTGGCGGTATCCGAAACGTCCTAGACAAGCTGCGCTATGACACCGCGATGATTTTCAACGGCGATGTCCTCGGCGGTACCGACTTGCGTGCGGTGTTGGGTACTCACGCGGAGAAGGATGCGGACGTCACGATGCACCTCGTACGTGTGCCGGATCCACGCGCGTTCGGCTGTGTCCCGACCGATGAGGATGGGCGCGTCCTGGAGTTCCTGGAGAAGACCCAGGATCCGCCAACCGATCAGATTAATGCCGGTATCTACGTGTTCCGCCGCGAGATTATCGAATCGATTCCGGCTGGTCGTCCTATTAGCGTTGAGCGTGAAATCTTCCCAGCGCTGCTTGACCGCGGTATGAACGTCTACGGTCACGTTGATTACGCCTACTGGCGTGACATGGGGACTCCGGGTGACTTCGTCCGCGGCTCCTCCGATTTGGTCCGCGGTATCGCGCCGTCACCGCTACTAGAGGGTAAGCACGGCGAAGCGCTTGTCGACGAATCAGCGTCGGTCGGTGGCGGCGCTCTTCTCTACGGTGGCTCTGTCGTCGGACGTGGGGCGGAGATTGGTGCGGGAGCTCGGATTGATCAATCGGTGATCTTCGACGGCGCACGCATCGGTGCCGGTGCTGTGATTGAGCGCTCTGTGATTGCCGATGGCGCCGATATTGGCCCGCGGACGGTCATCAGTGATGCCATTATCGGCGAGGGTGCCGTCGTTGGTGCGCGCTGTGAATTGATCAACGGTATCCGTGTGTGGCCGGGTGTCCAGATCCCCGATCACGGAGTACGTTTTTCGACGGATGTCTAGTCTGCAGCCTTCGGCGTGTCAGACTTTTGTCGGCAATATCTGATTAGAATTGCCGAAGTGTCGCCAAAGGTGCTGGTGAGAGGCATGTGGCGAATGTGATTGAGTTCAGGTGGCAGGTTTAGAGTCCGGGGGCCATCCTTCAACCTGAACTTAATCCCCAACGCGGGGGGAGGGGCTTCAGGGGCAATGAAAAGTATTGGGGCAAATTCTCTATTCGGCTTGACCGATGGTGGGTTACACGTGTGTAATCACAAATGTGTGTTTCGCACACTAAGCCCAATTTAAAGACCCGCAGCAACAACCATCAGGAGGCCCTCGGCATGGAAAAGTCCAGCATGTTTGATGGCGGCTCTGCTGTGGATAGTGAGACGAATGCGGGTGACATCGCTGTGAATGATAGCTCCTCTGAAAACCAGCCTCGGCCGTTGACAGAGTGGGCAGATGACCTTTCGGGGTTGTTTGAAGCCGTCGATCAGGACTGGCAGGAGCAAGCTCTGTGTGCCCAGACCGATCCAGAAGCTTTCTTCCCTGAGAAGGGTGGGTCCACTCGCGAAGCAAAGCGTATTTGTCGTGCTTGTGGTGTGCGAGATGAATGCCTGGAGTTTGCTCTCGAGCATGATGAGCGCTTCGGCATTTGGGGTGGCCTCTCTGAGCGTGAGCGCCGCCGTTTGAAGCGGCAGATTGGCTAGGGCAGCCGGGTCTGCATTTTATCCCTCGCTCGACCTCGCAGTTTCCCCTTGGGTAATACCCTGGGGGATTTTTCGGTGAAGGAGTTTTTCCTGCTCTCTAGGGTTAATAGACGAAAATATGTCCGCTCAGCATGTCGCTGGGTGGGCCCTTTTGTCGCTTAGTTCTTAATGCGAGTTACTGACTGCGTTTATGACAAAAATCGCCCGAAAAATGGCCTGAAAGTGTCATAAACTTGCACAGTTTCACATTTGCAGCCCGTATTCACGCGTGCAGCCGGTAATTTATGGGGCCTGACCAGTTACTATCTTGAGAATCACACACTGTTTGTCTATTAACCCGGTCTCTAGGGAGCTCCTTAGAAGAAAGCTTTCTACAGGAAGTTCTCGTTGAAACTAGGGTCCACCTCAACCGGATCAATGCCCAGATATACCGCCACCAGGCGGATCAGTACATATTGCAGCATCTGGTCCAGTTCCACTCGACCCGAGACACGGCGCTCAATGGGGCGGCGGAACACTACTACGCAGGGGCGGGTGGGGTTGCCTACGCGGTCAATGCCAGCGGGGATAAGCCGTCCCAGCGGTACAGGTCCGTCAGCGACAATCTCTTCCGGGAAATACATGTCCGGGCGCAACTGCATGCGAGGAATCGTGTCGATGGCGATGTCCAGGTGTGACAGTTGCCGGGACCAGTGCTGATCCAATGGGGCGTAGGCGTCAATAACCGCCTGGTCAAAAGCTTCTGAACGGCTCTTCCAGCGGGGTACCTCCGGCGGCAACAGAGGACCCCGAGGTCCGCGACCGCGTCGCAGTGAGCGTCGCAAAGAGCGCGGAGTATAAGCCGATGAATTCATATTTGTTGAGCTTAATCGGTCGGATCGTCAACGTGGGTGAGGCCAGCTTCCGGCCATGTCGCAGGTTTACTGGGTAAGGCTGGGGTGCCCCGGGGGAGCGTCGGAAAGCGAAAAACGCCCGAGTGGGAGAAAAACTATCGAAACTTAAAGTTAGGGTCTAGACTTTGATGCCGTGAGTGTTTTTAGACGTTGTTGCCGGCCCGGCTGTGGCAAACCTGCCGTAGCTACGTTGACGTATGCCTACGCGGAGTCGACGGCTGTGGTGGGTCCGCTCGCCGCCGCGTCCGAACCGCATAGCTGGGATCTCTGTGAGAAGCACGCGCGTTCTATCACCGCACCGCTGGGGTGGGAGCTCGTGCGTTACGACGTGCCGACGCCCGCCCAGGACGATGATGATTTGACCGCACTGGCGGAAGCCGTCCGTGAAGCTGGCCGCAACGCGACTGGCCTGGTGCTGCGGGATGAGGTCGACAACCGTCCGCAGACCTACAAGATTGATTCCAGCCGCCACCCGTCGACGCGGAAATCCGCGCGCGGTCACCTGCATGTAGTTCGCGATCCGGAGGATTCGGACGACTAACGGGTCGGGCGCCGTGCCCCAGCTCATGCCATCTTGCCGCGGCATTTCTTTGTGAGAGCCTCTCTGTGGCTAGTATCATTTTTCACAAAACTGATACTTACCCAGAGAGGTTTTTCGTGGGCACTTACAATCGTTCCGATTTGGATGCCGTCATCAAGGCCTATGACGTGCGCGGTGTTGTCGGTGAGGGCATCGACGCGGATCTTGTCGGAGCCATCGGCGCCGCCTTCGGACACATCATGCGTTCAGAGGGCGCAACACGTGCCGTAGTTGGCCACGATATGCGTGAGTCCTCACCGGAGTTGGCGGCTAGTTTCGCCGACGGCGCGGCTGCACAGGGGCTCAACGTCACCCTGCTCGGCCTGACCTCTACGGACGAGCTGTATTTCGCCTCCGGAGTAAAGGAATGCCCGGGCGCGATGTTCACTGCCAGCCACAACCCAGCTGAATACAACGGCATCAAGATGTGCCGTTCGCTCGCCCGCCCGATCGGGCAGGAGACAGGGCTTGCTCAGATTAAGGATCTGCTTGTCGACGGAATCCCGGAGTACACCGGCACTCCGGGCGAAATTGATCACGAGGATGTTCTGCAGGATTACGCGGCGTTCCTCCATGGGCTGGTCGACATCCGCTCTGGCCGTCGCCTGAAGATCGCAGTCGATGCCGGTAACGGTATGGGAGGACTGACAGTCCCGGCAGTGCTCGGAGAAGACATGGATGTTGCTGACCTCTACTTTGAGCTCGACGGCAACTTCCCGAATCACGAGGCCAACCCATTGGAGCCCGCCAACCTCGTTGACCTGCAGAAGTTCACGGTGGAGCAGGGCGCAGACATCGGTATTGCCTTCGATGGCGACGCTGACCGCTGCTTCGTCGTCGACGAGAAGGGCAACCCGGTCAGCCCATCGGCCATCTGTGCGTTGGTGGCCACCCGCTACCTGGAGCAGAACCCGGGCGCGGCTATCATCCATAACCTGATTACCTCACACGTCGTGCCGGAGATGATTGTGGAAAACGGCGGAACCCCGGTTCGTACCCGTGTTGGGCACTCCTTTATTAAGGCGCAAATGGCCGAGCACAGTGCTGTTTTTGGTGGCGAGCATTCGGCGCACTACTACTTCAAGGAATTCTTCAACGCTGACTCCGGCATGCTCGCCGCCATGCATGTCCTGGCCGCACTGGCAGAGCAGGATAAGCCACTGAGCGAATTCATGGCCGAGTACAACCGCTACGAGGCCTCCGGCGAGATTAATTCCCGCCTGGGCAGCGCAGAGGAGCAGCAGGCAAAGCAGAAGGAAATCGAGACTGCCTTTGCCGATCGCACCGAGTCCTCGGACTGGATGGATGGCCTGACCATTGAGCTGGCGGACTCCAAGGCGTGGTTCAACGTCCGGGCCTCCAATACGGAGCCGCTGCTGCGTCTGAACGTCGAGGCGCCGACGCGTGCTGAGGTCGATGCGCTTGTCGACGAAGTTCTCGGCATCATCCGCGGTTAATCAACCCCACACGCCCGTTTTCAGGCATGCTTGGGAGTATGACCTCGTCATTCGACTCCTCCCATAACCCGCGCCAAGAGGCCCTGTTCTACCGTATGGCCACTGCCGGCGCAGGTCTCAGAGCTGCTGCCTCCGCGACTCGCGGGGGAGCGTTTGCTCAACTTCCACTGCCGCGCAGCGCGGTCATCCTCGTGGGAAATCGTCGGGCGCAGCTCGCCGCCGAATCCGTGCGCGCGCTTGCCGACGACATCCGCTGCCCGGTCGTAATTGCGCGTCAGTTGCCCAGTTATGTCGGCGCCCTCGATTTGGTCATCGTCTGTGACGACAACCCCGGCAGCCCACTCGGTGCAGCTCTGGCTGAAGCTCATAGGCGAGGAGCAGCCACGGTCGTGGTGGATCCCGGTGAAGGGCCATTGCGTGCCGCAGGTAGCCCCGATACGGTTGTGGTTCCGCGCCCGGCGATGGCGGAGTCGGCGTCCTTTACCGCCTATGTCGGTGCCATCGCCAGCGCGCTCACCGAATGTGGCGCCACCGCTCTGGCTCCGGCTGGGATAGTCGAGGAAGTCGCCGATGCGGTGGACGCCGATATTGCCGCTTGTGCTCCGCAGCGAGATGAAACAGTTAACCCCGCGCGGCAGGTAGCGCAGTGGGTGGCAGGCCGCAGAATGCTTGCAGTGTCGACGACCTCGGCGCTGGCGCCGGTAGCGGAGCTGGCATCGTTACAGATGCTCGAGGCAGGCGTGGTCTCGGCAGCGTCGTCGATAAGCGAATTGTCTCTTAGCGTGGGCGCATTGCTCGCTGCAGAACCCCAGGCAAGCCGGGATATTTTCTATGACCCGTTCATTGATGGTGGGGATGAAGGGGCGACAGTGCTACCGTTGGGGGCGATTGTTTTAGCTGCGCCGAACAATGTGAGCCACTACCGGGACCACTACGGCGAAGCTGGATGGGCTCGTGTGGAGTGCCCTGCGCTCGATGCGGAGACTCATCATCCACTGGTTGAAGTATGTGTTACTGCAGCCAGAGTTGGTGCGATTGCGGCGTTTTCTGCGTAATCGCCGGGTGTCACCGAAGGCTTTTGGGGCTTCGGTGAGATTGGCGTGCTTGCGCCAGTAGTGACTATTAGAGGAGTGATACGGGCATGGAGCTGTTGGACCCCGTGCTGCAGTCGTACCCCTGGGGGTCTCGTACACATTTGGCGAGAATCACCGGTGCGGACGCTCCCACATCGAAGCCCTGGGCGGAACTGTGGTTTGGTGCGCATGCACTGGCATCGGCCACCGTAGCCGGCACGCCGCTGGATGAGCTCATTGCGCAGGATCCGGCGGCTGCGCTCGGATGCGCAATTGACACCGACAACGGCAGGCTGCCGTTCCTGTTGAAACTGCTCGCAGCCGATGAGCCGCTGTCGCTGCAGGCACACCCCACCTTGGCAGAAGCTCAGGAGGGATTTGCACGCGAAAATGCGGAGGGCATTCCGGCCACTGCACATTTCCGCAATTACCGGGACAATAACCACAAGCCAGAACTCATTGTCGCCCTGACTACCTTCGACGCGTTGGCCGGATTCCGCCCGGTGGAGCGCACGAAGGAGTTGCTCGCGGCGCTGGCGGTACCGGAGTTCGACCACTACATGGGACTGCTCGATGCCGCCGATGACGAGAGCGCTCTGCGGGCATTGTTTACAACGTGGTTGACGTTGCCCCAGGATGTCCTCGATGAGCTGGTCGAAGCCGTGGCTGCCAAGTGCGCGGATTACAGTGGCGAGGACGAGGAGTTCTCGCGAGTAGCCGAGACCACCTGCGAACTGGCTCGAAAGTATCCGGGGGACCCGGGAGTCCTGGGCTCGATGCTGCTTAATCGCCTTCGCTTACAGCCGGGCGAAGCCATCTACCTTGGTGCGGGACAGCTGCATGCTTACCTCAATGGCATGGGCGTGGAAATCATGGCCAACTCCGACAACGTGCTGCGCGGAGGCCTGACCTCTAAGCATGTCGATGTCGTAGAGCTACTGCGCGTGCTCTCTTTCCGCCCGCTGCCAGATCCGGTGCTGCAGTCGCGGCTGACCGATGATGGCTGGAATGACTATGACGCGCCGGTGCGCGAGTTCCGCCTTCGTTCGCGGGACCTGGAGCCGGGCGAACATGTTCTGCTCGACGAAGATTCCGCCACGGTTGTGCTGTCTACAGCGGGCACGGTTACGTTGCGTCACGACGACTCCGTGGTTGAGGTTCCCAGCGGCCATGCGGCCTGGGTTCCGGCTGTCGACGCAGCCGATATTGAGCTGACTGCGCGCCAAGACGGGGCAACCGTCTTTGTCGCGACCGTCCCGCGGGTGGGTTAGTCCTCGTCGTTATCGAAGAGATTTCCCAGGAATCCGGAGTCCTTTGGCTTTTCCGGGATTGGGGAAATCTTGCTATTGCTAGCCCCATTGCCGCCAGCGGTGTCCTTCTCCTTCGAAGGGGCCTGGTTGTTCGGAGGTGTCGGCCCCTTCGGGGACGTCGGCTCGTTCGAAGGAGTTTTCTGAGGAGTCTCGGACGGAGTTGTGGTTTGCGTACCCGACTGAGACTGCGCCTGCGATGAAGGCGGCTTCGGCTCAGCTGCTGCGTCACCGTCGCCTTCCGGAAGACTGTCGTTCGGCTTTTCCGAGTTATCTTCCGGTAGCAGTGGCACCGGCTTGCTGGGCGTCGGCGAAGAAACGTCGTCAGACGTGGGCTCTGTGGTCTCCGTGGTCGTCGGAGGTGTTGATGTGGTCGACGTCGGAGTTGTCGTACTTGAGTTTGTGGAAGTCGGCGGGATGTACGCCTGCGGTGGCAGGTACGGATCCTCTACAATCTCGGTGCTCGATGGCGTGGTCGGACGAGGTACCAGACTGCCAGTCGTCTCAGTCAGCGAGGAATCTGAATTCGATTCAGTGCTCTGCTGCAGCTCGGCATCACTAGGAACTGGAGGTAGTGGAGCAGAGGTCTCCATTTTCGACTGAGAGCCGGCGTTTTCCGGATTCGCCCCCTCGGCAGCACTGCTATCGGAGCAGCCAACGAGCGAAACGCTCAGGGGAAGGGCTGCGAGCAGAAGAGCTCCAAAGGCCTTCTTCACCATGGTAGGTACTCCTTTCGTGTCATGCGTGAAATCGCCCTGTAACGAAAAAGATAACAGTTACATTACGAGGTCTGGGAACTAACTTAACATGCCCGTTATCTTCTCTCTAGGGTGAAAATTGTGTTGAGGGGATTAAATAAGTCTCTCGCACTGTAAAAGTGGCGAAAAGTCGGGTAGAACTTCGGTAAGGCCACATGCGGTTTTCCGGCTAGCGGTACGTGCAGGCGACAGCTATTTGGTCGGCGGCCAGATTACCGTGGGCTCGTCGAAAAGCGCTCTTTGGAAAGCGCTCGTCGAAGACGAAAACTGGCAATTGGTTCGAAGCGCGAAAGGAGCGTGGCCACCTATCATGTCCATCTGGGAGACTGAGGTTTTTGGTAGCGATTCGGTCATTGAACTGTTCGATGAGGTTCAGGATCTCGACTCGCAGGATCGCGTTGGTGCATTGATTGATGCTGGCCGCATTGGGGTGGATTCCGAAAGTAGCGATGAGAAAGCATGCGCACTCGCGGCGGCTGTGATTATTGCAATTTGGAATGGTGCGCCATTTAGCGGCGGTGACATTGTGGAGGACTACAGCTTCATTCGGGAGGGAATCTCGGAGGCACACGGCAGCGAGGAGGATGCGTTGGCTATCGCCTCCGAGGTGTTCGATAGTCTTCTGGGGGAACTCAGTGAGTCTGACCAGGCGGCGCTGGAAAACTGCGTCGAAGCGGTAGAGTAATTCTCGCGTCCCCAGTAGTGATTCTTTAAGAAGAATCTCACGTCAAAGAATCTAGAGAAAGCGTTACATGTCCTCGAAGAACATTGATTTCAAGGTTGCAGACCTCTCCCTGGCTGAGGCCGGTCGTCACCAGATTCGTCTGGCTGAGCACGAGATGCCAGGCCTAATGGCGCTGCGCGAAGAGTACGCAGAGCAGCAGCCACTGGCCGGTGCCCGTATTTCCGGCTCCATTCACATGACGGTTCAAACCGCAGTGCTCATCGAGACCTTGACGGCGCTGGGCGCAGAGGTCCGCTGGGCCTCGTGCAACATCTTCTCCACTCAGGATGAGGCCGCTGCGGCTGTCGTCGTTGGGCGAAACGGCACTCCGGAGGATCCGCAGGGTGTTCCGGTTTTCGCTTGGAAGGGCGAGACGCTGGAGGAGTACTGGTGGTGCCTCGACCGCATCTTTGACTGGGGCGATGAAGATGCCAACATGATTCTGGACGACGGCGGCGACGCCACCATGGCTGTCATTAAGGGTATGGAATTCGAGGATGCTGGCCTGGTGCCGCCTGCAGAAGAGTCGGATTCGGACGAGTTTATTGCCTTCAAGGACATGCTTCGCGCCAGCTTGGAGAAGGATGCCGGCCGTTGGCACCGAATTGCAAAGTCGGTCAAGGGTGTCACAGAGGAGACCACCACTGGTGTCCACCGCCTCTACCACTTCGCAGAGCAGGGCGTGCTGCCATTCCCGGCCATGAACGTCAACGATGCCGTCACCAAGTCCAAGTTCGATAACAAGTACGGCACCCGCCACAGCCTTCTGGACGGCATTAACCGCGGTACCGACATGCTGGTTGGCGGCAAGAATGTGCTGGTTTGCGGTTACGGCGATGTGGGTAAGGGCTGCGCGGAGGCGCTGGCGGGGCAGGGCGCTCGCGTTCAGGTCACCGAGGCCGACCCGATTAACGCATTGCAGGCATTGATGGACGGTTTCGACGTCGTCGCTACTGAGAGCGTCATCGCAGATGTCGACATTGTCATCACCGCCACAGGCAACAAGGACGTCATTACTTTCGAGCACATGCAGCAGATGAAGAACCACGCGCTGCTGGGCAACATCGGCCACTTTGACAACGAGATTGACATGCACAGCCTGCACCACCGCGATGATGTCCGTCGTGTGGAGATCAAGCCGCAGGTCACCGAGTACATCTTCCCGCATGCAGACGGCGAGGAGCGCTCTCTGATTGTGCTTTCCGAGGGGCGTCTGCTCAACCTGGGCAATGCCACCGGACACCCGTCCTTCGTAATGTCGACCTCCTTCGCCGACCAGACAATCGCGCAGATTGAGCTCTACTGCAACGGTGATAAGTACGACAACACTGTCCACCGTCTGCCGAAGATTCTGGATGAGAAGGTCGCTCGCATTCACGTCGAGGCACTCGGCGGTGAGCTCACCCGACTGTCCAAGGAACAGGCCGAATACATCGGCGTTGACGTCGAGGGCCCGTATAAGCCAGAGCACTACCGCTACTAGTTCTAGCCAAGGCTAGGCCGTAGCCATGTGTGCGAGGAGAAGAATTTGATTATCGCAGTCGAAGGAATCGACGGTGCTGGCAAGAACACGCTTGTCACAGCTGTTACCAATCAACTCCGAAGTCAAGGACACTCCGTTTCTTCGATGACCTTTCCGGCGTACCGGCAGACAATCTTCGCTGATTTCGCCGATCAAGCCTTGCACGGTCAGCTCGGCGACACCGCGGACTCCGCTTGGGCAATGGCACTCCTGTTCGCTCTGGACCGCAAAGAACGTCGTGAAGCGATTGTTGATGCAGTGCGCGAGAACGATGTTCTGATTATCGATCGCTACGTCGCATCCAACGCGGCATACTCCCTGGCGCGCACACAGGATCCGGCGATCGTCGGGTGGATTGAGAAGACCGAATTCGGAGATTTCCAACTTCCGCTTCCCGACGTTCAGGTCTGTCTGGCCACGTCGGTGGGAGTGGCAGCCGACCGCGCACGCAAGCGGGAAGCCTCTGATGTGCAGCGAACGAGGGATGCCTACGAAAAGGACTCGAGTTTGCAGGAGCGCACACTAGCGGCGTACCAGAAGTTCGCGGAAGGCTCGTGGCAGTCACCATGGCTGATGCTTACGGGGGACGATGGGGCGGACCGCCTTGTGGAATGGATCAGTGCACGCCTGCGCTAGCCACCTCAACGGGAAACTACAGAACTAGATAGCTTTACGTTTAGAATATGATGCATGAGCTCAAAAATCCTGGTTGTTGATGATGATCCGGCCATCGCCGAAATGCTCACGATGGTGATGGAGCGCGAGGGCTTCGACACAGTAGTAGTCGACGATGGCCTCGAAGCTGTCAAGGCAGCAGAGCGGGAGAACCCAGATTTGATTCTGCTGGATCTCATGTTGCCGGGCATGAGTGGTGTCGATGTCTGTCGCACTGTGCGAGAGACATCGGCGGTGCCGATCATCATGTTGACTGCGAAGACCGACACGGTCGATGTGGTCCTCGGCCTGGAATCCGGTGCGGATGACTATGTCACAAAGCCCTTTAAGCCGAAGGAACTCGTGGCGCGCGTGCGCGCTCGGCTGCGTCGTCAAGACGACAGCCCGAGTGAGACTCTCGAGGTCGGCGACTTGACCATCGACGTGCCCGGTCACGCCGTGTTCCGTGATGGCAAGGAGATTTCTCTGACCCCGTTGGAGTTTGACCTATTGCACACTCTTGCATCCCGTCCGAAGCAGGTCTTTTCCCGTGATGAGTTGTTGGAAAAGGTCTGGGGATATCAGCACACCTCGGATACTCGTCTGGTCAACGTTCACGTTCAGCGTCTGCGCTCGAAGATTGAACTGGATCCGGAAAACCCCCAGATTGTGCTGACCGTCCGCGGTGTCGGGTACAAGACGGGTGACTAAACAAGGCCAGTCAGCTTTAGTGGGAGCCGATTCTTGCGTCGATTAATAACGAAGCTTCGAGACTTCACCAATAGGGGAGTGACCTGGGCGGTTACGCTCTGGCGCACGTCTATCCAAGCGCGCATTCTGACCTCTGTGGTGGTACTGAGCGCGATGGTGATTGCGGTACTCGGTTTCGCGCTGGCGACTATTGTTACCCAGCGGCTTATCGACGCAAAGGTTACCGCTGCCGACGAGGAAATTGACCGTGCTCGCGCAGTGGTGGAGCGGGCGATTGAGAACTCTTCGTCCAACGAGCTGCAAGCTCTGCTCAACGTGGGGCGCGATGCCCTTGTGAACCGTGCAGCCGGTTCCGGTGCTGCACCATTGACAAGTTATGAACCACTGCTCGTGGCGCCGGTGCCGCGAGGCACGGTGTTGGCTTCATCGCCGATTAAGGCTGATGTCCCAGAACGATTGCATGAAGTAGTCCGACAAGGGCAAATTGCGTATCAGGTACGCCAAGTCACTGATAACCGCGGCGATACGTACTCGGCGTTAATTATCGGTAGCCCCACTTCTACTTCGGTTGATGGGCTCGAGCTCTATCTGGTCACCTCTATGGCCGCAGAGGAATCGACTATTAAGTTGGTTCGTGGTCTGCTCGCCGGTGCGACAGTAATCATCATGGCGCTTCTCGGCGGTATTACTTGGTTCTTCTCCAATCAGGTGACGACACCAGTGCGTTCCGCCGCCCAGATTGCCCAGCGCTTTGCCGACGGCCACTTGCGCGAACGCATGGTCGTGCAGGGTGAAGATGACATGGCGCGACTGGCCATGAGCTTTAACAAGATGGCCGAATCGCTGTCGACGCAGATTAGACAGCTGGAGGAATACGGCAGTCTGCAGCGACAGTTCACCTCCGATGTCTCGCATGAGTTGAGGACGCCTCTGACCACGGTGCGTATGGCCGCCGACCTTATTGCTGACGGCGCTGAGGACCTCGATCCGGCGACTCGCCGCGCAGCTGAGCTGATGAATGAGGAGCTTGAGCGTTTTGAGATGCTTCTCAATGACCTGCTTGAGATCTCACGCCACGATGCCGGCGTTGCTGACCTGTCTGCAGAAAAGGTCGATGTCCGTCGCTGTGTGGATGCTGCCTATCAGCAGGTAACAGTCGTGGCTAAGGAGACCGGTACGCCCATCCGCTTCCACCTGCCCGATGAACCGGTAATGGCAACAGTCGACTCGCGTCGTATCGAGCGCGTGCTACGCAATCTTATGGCCAATGCTGTTGACCACAGTGAGGGCAATCCGGTGGATGTCACAGTGCGGGCGAGCGATTCCGCGGTTTCGTTTACGGTCGTTGACCACGGTGTGGGGCTAAAGCCGGAGCAGCAGGAACTGGTGTTTAACCGTTTCTGGCGTGCTGACCCCTCGCGCGTCCGACGCACCGGCGGTACCGGACTTGGCCTGGCAATCGCGCGCGAGGACGCACAATTGCACGGTGGGGAACTGGAGGCATTTGGCGTGCCGACGGTCGGTAGCTGTTTCCGCCTGACTGTGCCACTGGAGCCTGATGCGAGCTTCGGTGAGCATCCGCTCGGCCTGGAAGTTCCGCCGCTGCCCGATCAGATTCCGCATCAGCAGGAAATTGGTGCACGGGAGTTGGAATCGGATTCGATTGCACCGCAAGTCAAGAGCCAGGATCAGGGTAAGGGGCAGCCGACTAGCGATAGCGAATCCCGACAGGCACGAGAGGAGGATATTTAAATGACGGCGCAGCAACAGTCAAAGGCTCGTCGCGTCCTGCGTAAGACAGTGGCGCTTAGCTCAGTGATCATTTTGGGCACGGCCGCAGGATGTACCACCATTCCGAGAAACACCAGCCCCCAGGTGCTGCGTCCGTTTGAGCCGCCCCAAGTTCGTATTGAAGTTCCTCAGCCACGACCGAATGTCAATGCAGACATTGTCCTGCGCGACTTTTTCGCCGCGGCCGCGCATCCGGTTGATGATTTTCAAGCTATGCGTGCCTTCATGACCCCGGAACTTGCGGCCAGTTGGAAACCGCAGGATAGTGCCCGCATTCTCGACGGTGTCAACCTCATCGCCCAGAGGGATGAAGGAGGATCGCGACAGTCCTTCGTTGCCCGAGGTCGCAGCGTTGGTCAATTCGGTACTGATGGTGCGTATGAGCCCCAGTCCGGTGACTATGAGGAAACCGTGGAGATGAAGCTTGGTTCGGATGGGCAGTGGCGCATTTCCTCGCTGCCCGACGGTGTTGTCATGGAGCGTCAGGCATTCCTGGAAAACAATGTGCCTCGCAATATCTATTTCCTCGATCCGGCGGGTAATCATTTGGTCACAGATCGTCGTTGGCTCTATCGTGGCGTCACCGATGGCGCGACCAATCTGTTGACGAAGCTGAAGAACGGCCCATCAGCACCACTGCGGCCGGGCGTCACCACCGTGCTCAAGCCCAATGCCTCAATTGCGGTGGAAGCAGGACCTGTGTCCAACGCGGACGGTCGCAGGGTCGAAATCACCGGATTGGGTGATGTTTCCGAGGAACTGCGTGTCATGCTCGCGGCGCAGATTATCTGGACTCTCGACTCGGCAGATTTCCGTGGTCCGTGGATCCTCATGGCCGACGGCGAACCACTAGTTGCCAGCCACGACGAGCCGTGGACGAAGGACACCGACACAATCCAGCTCTACGACCCGAATCATCTACCGGCTGATAACGCACCGTTACGGACGGTCGACCGCAGCGGTATCTACGAGATCGCTGACGGCCACGCCACACCTGTGGGACGCGGCTGGACCGCCAGCGGCAGCACCGCGGTGTTCTCCGCGGCAGTGGGCACCAACCCCAATGGCAGCGAGCTCATTGCCGCCGTGTTCCGCTCGGCCGTGGATGGTCGTGCTGGGTCGTATGACCTCGGGGAGTCCACATTGATGCTCGGCGGAATACAAGATCAGCCGGTTCCTGTGCTGACTGGCGAGAGTCTCACCCGTCCGACATGGTCTCCAGACGCCGAGGCGGTCTGGACAGTGAAGGACGGTACAACCGTCGTACGCCTGGTTCGGCAGTCGACGTCATCTCGGATTCAGCAGGAGGAGGTTGATACCTCTGAGCTCAATCACCTTCTTGACGGCGGCGCAGGCACGGGGCGCCCGAGCGCCGGCATTTCTGAATTCCGCGTCGATTCTTCAGGCACGCAGGTAGCGATGATTATCGCTGGTGAAGTCTATATCGCCACCATCGAAAGGCATGACGATAAACCGTGGAAGTTGACGCACCCGCGTGCTCTGCCGCTCCCTGAAAACGTTTCCCCGGTGTCGCTGACGTGGTCGCCGAATCAAACGGTCACGGTGGGTGGTTACAGCGGAGACACCCCGATGTGGAGTGCCTTCCCGGACGGTGCGACTAGCTCCGTTCTGCCGAAGCTCAACCTGACACCGCCAATTCCTGTAGTTACCGCGACCTCGTCGAAGCGTTACGCATTGGATGCCACCGGTGTCATGGAGCTGATCTCCAGCGAGGGGCAGCAGCAGTTCTGGCGCCAGGTTCCGGGTGCGCGCGGTCGAATGGCCCCGGTGTCTGTGGAATAAGCGCAAATCGGGGAGGGGATTAATGGCGCAGGGGAGGTCATCGCAGGAATTTCTGCGCGCGCTTTACGACGTCACTCGCGACGCGATCGGCCTCGTGATACCGGAAACCTGTCCGGTGTGCGGCTGCTCCGGGGCGCTGTGTCGCGGTTGCAAGGACGATCTTCAGCAACCTCCAGTGCGGTTTTCACCGCGGGCTGCGTTACGCGCAGCAGCGTGGACCTGCGGTCCGTACTCGGGTGCGAGGAGACATCTCATTTTGTCGGCCAAAGAACGGGGCAGTGGTGAAGCCAGACGAATCATGGGGGCCGTGTTCGCCGCTGCGGTACGAAGGCTGGCCTCTGATGGCCATATAATGCCCCCGGAAATTACCCCCGTCATTTTGATTCCCGCGCCGACAAGATCGTCATCCCGTCGACAACGGGGTGGGGACCCGGTAACAATTGCCTGCGACTTTGCTTGCAGTCAGCTCCCCTCCAGTTCGGTATTGCCCCTGGTGCGCATTGGCGGGCGCACGCGGGATTCCGCGGAGCTGGGGGCTTCTCAACGCAGACGAAATCTTTCTGGCCACATTGTGCCGCTGACGCAATTCAAGCGCGGAATTAGCGACAAGCTGCGACAACGCTGTGCGCAGGCGACAGTAATTCTGGTTGATGATGTGGCCACCACTGGTGCCACTGCAGCGGAAACCGAGTTGGTGGCAGCGTCATTGGGGATTCGCATCGACATGGTGTTGGTGCTCGCCCGGGCGTAGACGCAGGGGGTGTCGTCGGCAAGCGAAAAATAAACGAGGGGAACGTGGCATTGGTTACCCCCGGAACTGTATCCTGGGGGTGCAGAAAGACTCGTCACCGTAGACGCCGTGAGTAATCCCGCTCACGGAAGGGCGGTGGCCATACCGGGAGGTAGGTAGCAAGTGTCCACACCTGCTGACAACAACGAGGTACTCAGCCCGAACGCTCAGGTGACCATCACCGGGCGCAATGTTGAGGTTCCAGAGCACTTCGCAGATCGTGTTAAGGCGAAGCTGGCGAAGATTGAGCGCCTCGACCCGACTTTGACCTTCTTCCACGTGGAGCTCCAGCACGAGCCGAATCCGCGCCGTGCAGACCGCTCTGACCGTATTCAGATCACCGCTACTGGCAAGGGTCACCTGGCTCGTGCGGAAGCCAAGGAAGATAGCTTCTACGCTGCACTGGAGTCTGCTCTGGGCAAGATGGAGCGCTCCCTGCGTAAGGTGAAGGCTCGCCGCAAGATTAGCCGTTCTGGCCACCGTGCACCGATGTCCGTCGGCGAGGCAACTGCTTCGCTGGTTGCAGAGGCTGAGGCAGCGGCTCCGGAAAAGGCTGATCCGTACGAGGATCTGGTTGAGGACGTGACCCCGGGCCAGGTTGTGCGTACCAAGCAGCACTCCGCAACTCCGATGACGGTGGAAGATGCTCTGTCTGAGATGGAGCTCGTCGGTCACGACTTCTACCTCTTCGTTAACGAGGCAACCTCTCGTCCGTCCGTGGTCTACCGTCGTCACGCGTACGACTACGGTCTGATTGAGCTGGCAGACGAAGACGAGAAGTAAGTCTTCACCAAAAAGAGCACGCAATACCGCGCAGAGCTGTGTATTGGTAAGTAATTGCTCACATGAGCCCGTCTTCTCTTAGAAGGGAAGGCGGGTTCGTCGTATAATCAACCGTTGCACATTAAAGTTCGACGTGAATCGGCCGGAAAGGTCCCAATTTAGTGTTTTCGCTCAGCAAGTTGCTCCGCATTGGTGAAGGCCGCGCTGTCAAGAGGCTTGGCAATATTGCAGATCAGGTCATCGCCAAGGAAGACGAGTACGCAGCTCTTTCAGACGATGAACTCCGTGCCAAGACCGAGGAGTTTAAGAAGCAGCTGGCTGACGGTGCCGATGTAGACGATTTGCTTCTGGATGCTTTCGCCACGGCGCGCGAGGCATCCTGGCGCGTGCTGGGGCAGAAGCACTACCGCGTCCAGGTTATGGGCGGTGCGGCACTGCACTTCGGCAACGTTGCCGAGATGGGTACTGGTGAAGGTAAGACCCTGACCTGTGTGCTGCCCGCATACCTCAATGCGTTGGCAGGCAAGGGCGTTCATGTCGTTACGGTTAATGACTACCTGGCTAAGCGTGACGCGGAGTGGATGGGTCGAGTCCACCGCTTCCTGGGGCTTGAGACTTCCGTGATTCTCTCTGAGCTCAGCCCGGATCAGCGCCGCAAGGCCTATGCTGCCGACATCACCTACGGCACGAACAACGAGTTCGGCTTTGACTACCTGCGCGATAACATGGCGCATTCGCTCGACGATTTGGTGCAGCGTGGGCACCACTTCGCCATCGTCGATGAGGTTGACTCGATTCTGATTGACGAGGCCCGTACTCCGTTAATCATTTCCGGTCCGGCAGATGGCGATCCGCACTGGTACCTGGCGTTCTCCAAGATTGTGCCGCGTATGAAGCGCGATATTCACTACGAAGTCGATGAGCGAAAGCGCACCATCGGTATTCGTGAAGAGGGTGTTGAATTCGTTGAGGATCAGCTGGGCATTGCCAACCTGTATGCTCCGGAAAACTCTTCGCTGGTCAGTTACCTGAACAATGCCCTGAAGGCCAAGGAGCTGTTCACCCGCGACAAGGATTACATTATCCGTAATGGTGAGATTCTCATCGTTGATGAGTTCACCGGTCGCGTGCTGGCAGGCCGTCGCTATAACGAGGGCATGCACCAGGCAATTGAGGCCAAGGAAGGGGTGGAGATTAAAAACGAGAACCAGACGCTGGCAACCGTTACGCTCCAGAACTACTTCCGCCTCTACGACAAGCTGTCCGGTATGACCGGTACGGCTGAGACTGAAGCGGCTGAGCTGCACCAGATTTACAAGCTGAATGTCATGGCGATTCCGCCGAATCGCCCGAAGCAGCGTGAGGATCTGCCCGACCTGATTTACAAGACGCAGGAGGCAAAGTTCGCCGCTGTTGTCGAAGACATCCGCGAATGCCATGAAAAGGGGCAGCCAGTTCTCGTTGGTACGACGTCAGTCGAGAAATCCGAGTACCTTTCCAAGCTCCTGCAGCGCGAAGGTATTCCTCACTCTGTGCTGAACGCTAAGCACCACGAGAAGGAAGCTGAGATTGTCGCAGTGGCGGGTCGTCTCGGAGGCGTTACCGTGGCAACTAACATGGCCGGTCGTGGTACTGACATCGTGCTGGGCGGTAACCCGGACATTATCGCTGACCTGAATCTGCGCTCTCGTGGTCTGGACCCGGTGGAAACTCCGGAAGAGTACGAAGAGGCGTGGGACGCTGAGATTGAGCGTGTTCGTCAGCAGTCGAAGGAAGAAGCTGACAAGGTACGTGAGGCCGGTGGCCTCTACGTCCTGGGTACTGAGCGTCATGAGTCACGCCGCATTGACAACCAGTTGCGTGGTCGTACCGGTCGTCAGGGTGACCCGGGCGTTACCCGCTTTTACCTGTCCATGCGCGATGATCTCATGGTTCGCTTCAACGGTCAGCGCATGGAAGCGCTGATGAACACTCTGAATGTCCCGGATGACGTTCCTATTGACTCCAAGGTTGTTTCCAACTCCATTAAGAGCGTTCAGGCTCAGGTGGAAAGCCAGAACTTCGAAATCCGTAAGAATGTTCTGAAGTATGACGAGGTTATGAACCAGCAGCGTAAGGTCATCTACGCTGAGCGCCGTCGCATCCTCGAAGGTGAGGATTTGAAGACTCAGGTCCGTGACATGCAGGACGACGTCGTCGATGCGTATGTCAACGGTGCCACCGCTGACGGTTACGTGGAGGATTGGGACCTCGACGAGCTGTGGAATGCCCTTGAGCAGCTCTACAGCCCGACGTTTACGGCGCAAGAGCTTATTGATGGCTCTGACTTCGGTACCCCAGGTGACCTCTCGGCCGATGAGCTGTCCAAGGCTCTGCACACGGACATCTCGGCCAGCTACGACCAGCTTGAGGATGCGGTCTCCGCAATTGGCGGCGACGACCAGATGCGCAACATCGAGCGCTTCACCATCCTGAACGTCATGGACCAGAAGTGGCGCGAGCACCTCTACGAGATGGACTACCTCAAGGAGGGCATTGGCTTGCGCGCCATGGCCCAGGCTGACCCGCTGGTGGAGTACCAGCGTGAGGGCTACGACATGTTCACCGCGATGATGGACGGCATCAAGGAAGAATCGGTTCGTCAGTTGTTCCTGATCCGTAAGCAGGTTATGCCCGCAGTGGAAAACGCCGAGGGGCAGGAGAACCAGGCTCCAGCTCTGCCAACGGAAGCTGCTGAGCAAAATCAGCAGATGACTTACTCCGGCCCCAGCGAGGACGGCAGTGCAGAGCAGCAGCGCGTGGATCAAGAGTCTGAGGGCAACCGAGCGCAGCGTCGGAAGGCGGCTCGCAAGCGCCGTCGCTAAGCACTAAAGCACCCGAAACGCGGTCATGGTCCATGGCCGCGTTTTTGCTGTTCCGCGGCGGAAAGTGCCCGTGAACGCGCGAACGCGCGGACCGACACGGCAACTACCCAGGAACTCGACCTTCTTGCCGTCCGCGGAAGCGCTGGCGTGAAAGGATTGCAACGCGACACCCTTGAGGCTGGTGTTTTTCGACAGCGTGAGTATCGCAGCGTGAATAATCGGGTCGATATTGATGCGACGTAGATCGTTGACTCGCCTGCGACCCGCGATGATGTCGAAGACGCGGCGAGTAATCGTGCCAAGCTCCTGTCTCAGATTCTGTTCACAGTGCTGGACGACGTGCGGTGTTTGCGGCGTCTTTTTTGCAGCAGGAGCGGCCGCGACGGGCGGTAATGCCGTCATGACAGCGGCTCCGGTGGCAGCCGAGCATCCGCTGTAGGTCGGTGCCACTTTTGCGGTTTGAGAGGCGGCGGCATTAGCTGACTGGCCGAGTTGAATTGTGTGGAGAAGCGAAAAGCCCGTTGCCGGTTCAATGGATTCCCTGCCACTGGAGCGGTGCTCAGCGGCGTGCGACAGCGCGTAAGGCATCGGTGTCTGAGATTTTGGTACGTGAGACGTTGGTGCCATGGATTAATCCCCCTAAAAACTCTCCATTGGCAAGTTCCCCCTTGCTGAAGACCATTGTCCTACAAGTGCTTTAAGTGTGCAGCTTGTGAAGGGGAATTCACGGCCGGCGTGGGGGGATTGTGGAGAAGGCGCAGTCGCGAAATGGGCTGAGTGTTTCGCTGTTAATGGTCCTATCGGTTTCCGTCAAGGCCGTTCTGGTCGTCTACAAATGGGCGTAACGAACAGCCAATTAACACGCTGAACTGGAAAAAAGGCAAACGTGCAGGTCATGCGATAAACTACAGGCCATGCGCGGAATGATAACCACATAAGCCCAAAAACCAGGCGTGAGCAGCGTAAACACTACTCTACAGACCGCAACTTTCCGCCCCCGTCCCGCAACTGTCCCGCACCAGCAAGCACTCCCGCGATCGCGTCCGCAGCCCGCGCGTCATCATCCGGCACGAAATGCGCATACACCTGAAGCGTCATCACAGCCGTAGAATGCCCCAAACGCGCCTGCACTGTCTTCACCGGCACCCCAGCCCGCAGCAGACTAGTCGCGTGGAAATGCCGCAGGCTCTTGATGTTCAGAGCGTCGCGCAAACCAAGCACGGCCCGCAAACGCGCCACCTGCCCACCAAGCCACTGCGGAGTCGCCGGGGAGCCATCAGCGCGGCACACAACCCGCTGCGAAAAAGGGCGATGCCTCCGGTGCGCGGCCAGCACCTCTACCGTGGCCGCGTCGACGGTGACTGTCCGGTGTCCTGTCTCGCCGGTCTTGAGTTCCCGCAGCCGGCCACCTGTAGCAGCCTGCCGCCACACCGACACCCTGCCCGTGTCAAGATCAACCGCGTCCCATGTCAGCCCGCAAAGCTCGCCTGCGCGCATGCCGGTAGCTGCACCTAGCCGGATAGCCACCGCGAGGTCTGGGTTGGGGTGGATTGCCCGATACCGCTCCATTGGTTTGCCGCCCTGCCGTTCAGCGAGCTCACGACGCTGTCCGCTGGTCATACCCTCCCTGGCCGTGGTTTCCAGCAGTCGAACCTCATCAGCAGTAGGGATATCAGCCCACGTCACCGCAGTGCGTGGACGCGGAGCCTGCACACCTGCCGCAGGGTTCCGGACAATCACCTGGTCGGACACAGCCTGGTTCAGCATGGCCTTCAACTGCTGCAGCAACGACGCGACCGACGCGACCCCCAAACCATCGTCACCATCTATCCACGGCCTGCCATCACGGAGTTGCCCAACCCACTGCCTAACCATCGGGGTCGGTAGCTTATCGGCGGGCATGTGCTTGAGGTCTCCGAGGTTCCGGCGCAGCGCACGACGCGCATTCCTGGTTCCGCCCGGGCGGGCTTGTTGTTCCCACGCCTCGGCTAATGCCCCGATGGTGGTTGCTGCGGTTGTTGGGTTGACCCATGTGCCTGCGTGTATGGCGTGTTCCTGCTCTGCGAGGAACGAGGTGTCCTGGAGTGTTCCCTGCCTGCGGGGTCGCGGTAGCGTGCTACCCACCTGGTTTTTCCGTTGCGGACGCGTTTTTGAACAGCCATTGGTATAGTTCCTTTTGTCGCTGGTTGGTTGAGCCACCCCCCCGGTTCCCACGGCGGCACTTACGGGGGCGCTCCCTAATGTGGTGTTGGGTCGAGCGCCCCCTCTTTTTATGCCTAGATGCCGAGAGCCTTCTTTTTCGCCGCGGCAAATTCTTCATCCGTCAAGATTCCCTGGGCGTGCAGCTCGGCCAACTTCTCTAAATTCGCGAGCGCGCCATTTGTAGCTTGTTCCTCCTGCGCTCCCCCCTTATTCACTAGCCGAAGGATTGCGGCTACTGCGTCATCTGCGGCGCCGTGCTTAATGGTGTCTAGCGTGATTTCCTCATTTGAGACCGTCAGTTTGAGCTCGTCGAAAACGGGACCAGAGTTCAAAGAAACTGATGTGATACCCATGATCCCTATGACACGCTCTGATGCGTGTGTTGTTTGCATGGTGAGCAGTCGGACGCACTGGTTGGTGACGAGCAACGCAGCTAGTTTCCCATCGCTGTAGCCTTCCGCCGCCTGTAAGATACGCTCGCTTGTTTCCAGCGTGTCGAGAGTGCGGTTTAGCAGTGGGCTTGACTGTAGCCAGTCTGGCGCGCCCTGCATGTCAATCATCGGCGTGAGGGTGTTCAGGATTGTGTACGCGTCACCGGCGAGACTTTGGTCGTCGTAAGCCACCGTCAGAGATTCACTGTCAACGGTGACTGTGAGCGTGGAGGTGCGTCCGAAACCTCGCTTCACGTGAGCCGTGATGCGGTTGTCGGAGCGGTCAATTTTCTTCGTGCGCAGGCCGGTAATAGCTTGCTCGGCGATGAGGAAAACGTCGTGAGGGCTGGCGGAGATAAGGCGGGTTTTGGCGGTCATGTTCTTTGTCTTTCGTAGGTGTTTCGCCAGACGGCGAGAAGGTGTGTGGTTACGCCGAGTTCACGGGCGATGGCTCCGTCGTGAGCGCCGTAGAGCGCTTCCGCTGCGGCGTAGTCGGTGTGAGAGATGAGCATGTTCGCTGCCGTCATGTCGGCGGCGCGTTCCATGCGCTGGTCAAAATGGGCAATGCCGGTTGGTACGTCTCCTGTGAGCGCGTGCCCGAGTTCGTGCGCCAACGTGCAACGGTAGTTCGCGGCACGTAGGTCACTGCGAAGGCTGATAGTCCTCGTGTGGTGGTGGTACCAGCCTTTGGGGCCACGGTCGTGGGTGGTGATGGTGACCCCTAGTTGGTCGGCTAGTTGGTGTAGGTCATCAGTCGTCAAACTCCGTGTTCTCCTCCTCGTGGTAGTCACTGTCGTCGGCTACTGCGTCATGAGGAATATCAGACCGAGCGGATTGTTTGTTCGAACGATGATCGTCGAGGCTGGCGACTGGTGCTTCGGTGCCGTCGTAGTCGATGGCTTCGCCGGTGGGGTCGCCGAAGAGATTTAGGGCTTCCGGGTCGGAACGACGGAGGATTTCGTCGAGAATCTGCTGATTACTCATGCGCCCGGCCGAAACCTGCACGCTGATTTCCTTAACTGCCTGTAGTGATACGAAGCCCAGGTCAAGCAGTGACTTGATTTCATTAACCCCGTAGGCGCGGGATATGGCAATGGCATATTCAGCGGTTGTTTCGCCTTTTTTCTGGTGCCGTAGGAATGTCGCTTTCGATACGCCAGCACGGTCTGCTGCTTGGCTTGCGGTGGGGGAATCGGGAAGGCTTTTGAGCCAATCTTGAAGCGTCATAGGTTCATTATGAACCATATCCAAAAACCTGTCAAGCCCTGCATAAACAAACAGTTTGGATATTCGGGGTTGACAATGAACCCGACAAGGTTCATAATGAAATCACCGGTGCAAGGAAGCGACCGGGAAGAGCTTAAAACAGCTGGACAGGAAACCATGCAGAAACAAAACAACGTATCGCGAGCACTTGAGGAACTCGCCGACCGAACCCGATACCACGGCGAAGACCCAAAACGAGGATTCAAAGACCTCACTAAAGAACACCAGGAGGCTATCGCAGCCGCAGCCAACAGCCTCCTGGTGGACGATCTAACTTCGCTCAATGCGACCAATGCGTCGCTCTAGTGAATAGATGGCCTCAAGGGTTTCTGCCTGCAAGTGAACTAGGCGATTCAGGTGGTTCTCGATATCGCCTACATGCATCAAGTTGTGCAAATAACCATTAATGTCATCGAGCTTCTGTTCAACTTCAGAACTCACATTTGTCACCTCCTAACTGGGGAAGTGTCCCCGTAGGAAAGCTTAGTAAAGAAAGTGAAGCCCACTATGGAAACAATGTCGGCACCACGCTTTCGGGTGCGCCCGGGGGTGCTGGATCACATTATGCGCACCCGCCGACTGCAGACAGAAGAGCAGTTGGCGGCAGCTCTAGGCACCACTGTTGACCGGTTGCCGGACCTTCGTTCTGGGGCGCCGATTACAGCCAGGATGGCGCTACATATCGCCGCCCTGCAGGGGGACAGTGATTTCGTTGCCGGGTACTGCGAACCACTCGCCGCATAAGAAAAGCCCCTCGCTGGAACGAGGGGCAAAGCAGACCACAAAGGTCAACCAAAAGACATAAGAAAGGATACCACAGTGAGTATCACCCCGTTCAACTTCCAAGGCAAGGAAGTCCGCGTCATTGCCGATGATCCGGAAAAGCCACTCTGGGTAGCGCGCGACGTAGCAACAGCGCTCGGATACAAGAACACCTCCGACGCAATTAAGCGCCACTGCAAGGGGGTCGCGAATCACTACCCCCTTCAGACCGTCGGCGGGATGCAGAATGTCCGAGTCATTGCCGAACCAGACCTCTACCGCCTGATTGTTGGCAGCGACCTGGACACAGCGCAGGAATTCGAGCGCATGGTGTTCGAAGAAGTCCTGCCGTCAATTCGCAAGCACGGCGCATACATGACCCCTGAAGCCATCGAAAAAGCGCTCACTAACCCAGACACCATTATCCAACTCGCCACAACCCTCAAGGAAGAGCAGGCGCGGCGCGCAGAGCTCGAAGCGCAGGCGAAGGAGAACGCCCCGAAGGTTCTGTTCGCTAACGCGGTCGCAACCGCCAAGACGGACATTCTTGTCGGCGACCTGGCCAAGATCCTGAAGGGTAACGGCATTGAGGTAGGGGCGAACCGATTGTTCAAGTGGTTGCGCGAGAACGGATTCCTCATTGCCCGTAAGGGTACGGACTGGAACATGCCGACACAGAAGTCAATGGAGCTTGGTTTGTTTCGCGTGAAGGAGACGGTGATTCAGCACTCGGATGGACATGTTGGTGTGAGTAAGACGTCGAAGGTGACCGGTAAGGGGCAGGAGTACTTTGTCAGCCGGTTTATGGACGGGCGATTCACGATTGAGGACGTGGCGTGATGGGTCTTGATGGCAGCAAGTTTTACGAGCGGGTTGCTGAGGCGGTGCTTCATGCGTGTTTGGCGGCGTCGTATGTGGGTGATGTGCCGGAGAGGTATCAGGCTGAGCGTTTGGCGTTGACGAATTTGCCTAATGGGGCTGTGGTTGCCGGGTTTGATGGCGGCGTTCGGTTTTGTCCGGTGGCTTTGAAGGTGTCTATGTCGCCGGAGGAAATGGTTGAGGAGTGCCGCGAGATTGATGAGATGCCTGATGATTTTCAGGTTCCGGACGTGGTTGAGGGCCGTTGGGTGGATATCTGGGGGGATAGGTTTTCGACGGCGGCCCTTGTTGATGCGCATTTTTATGCTTGCGGTATTGCGTGGCTGGATACGCGGGCGGATTCGCCGGAGTGGGTGCCGCTGGTTGATTACTCGGCGTTTGAGTAGGTGTGCGTCACTGTGACGTAAGCAGCCCTTGAGGTAGTCAGGCCTCCGTGGTTTGTTCGATGCGACTAGTGGGCGCTGGAAATAGAACACTTGTTCGGTTTCCGTTTGTTATTTGAAGAATTTCATAGGTCGGTGCTGATACTGGCGCGTCGAGCATGGTGTGTAGATTGCGATGACCCGCGCAAGCCGGAGGGCAGGAACCCAGGTGGTGTACCTGGAGGTAACGCGCGCCGACCATAAATAAAAGTACTCAGAGGTCTTGAAGCCGGTTTGCCCCTTGGTTTGGCTCGACAACGGAAGCGGGGGTGCGGGTTCGATTCCCGCCAAGACCACTGGGCGCGTCAACGTCACCGCCAGGCAAACCCCCTCTTTTCCTTGCTTTCAAGGGGGATGGGTTGAGGACCGTCAGCCCCGCCTGTGTGGAGCGAAGCCGGAGGCAACCCTTCCCGCGTGAAGCCTTTCAGCACGCGAGCCCCAGCTGCGCGCCCTACCAATGCATAAGAAAAGGCCTGCTCGTGTTGCTGCACGGGCAGGCCTGTTAATTCCTACTGTCCCCAAGAAAGGAATCACTGATGACTATAGCACTCACGGTGAAGCAAGTCGCGGAGCGACTAGCCGCCACAGAAGCGAGCGTCTACGGCTATGCGGACCGTAAACGCGACCCGTTACCGCTGTACCGGCTAGGGGAAACGCGCGGGGGTTTGCGGATTGATGAGCCGGATTTGGAGGCGTGGATTCAGCGTCGGAAGGAGGAGAACCGATGAGCCAGCATGATGACCTTTTCGACCTGGTAGACGCGTGCGACCTGCGCGTACCGGACAAGCGCACAATCACTGAGCGCCCGGATTTGCTGGAGCTCTACACCCGCAGGCCGGTGAAGATTAAGCCCCTCCACATCAAATCGGACTGGTGGGCAGCCGTCGCGTTTTGTTTCGCATTCGGAACCATCATTTTCATGTCGCTGGTGATGTGCCTATGAAAACCATGACCCGGCAGAAAACCTGCACCATACCCGGCTGCCACCGACTACCCGCAGCCAAAGGGAAATGCACCCACCACCTCGGACTGATTACGACCGGACAAATAACGAGCCGTCACCTGCGAATGAAGGAGGAGACCATGGCACCGCGACAATTCGAGTTTTTCGATGAGCCTCCTCGGAGCGTGAACCGCAGACAGGAGCTCACAGCAGAGCTACGTGAGTTTGCTGAAGCACTGCAGGCTAACGCTGGCCGGTGGGCACAGTTGCCCCCGGATTTGATTAATCCACGTTGGGATTCACTGACTGGTGAGGAAAAGGCGTCAGAGGTGGCACGTCTTACCCGGGCAATTACTAAGGGCGCTGCGTGGCGGATGCCTGGCGGCCATTTCCGTGCTTCCCGAGTGAATGGGAGCGTGTGGGCCACGTGGGTTGAGTATGACGGGGTGAGGCCATGACAATTCGCCGATTAACCGATGCCGAGCGCGTGCAAATTCGTAGCGATTACCGGCAGCTCCGCCGCCAAAGATTATCTTCGCACGGCACTGTGCGCCGCATTGCCGAAGCCCGCCGGGTACTACCCGAAGTCGTCACACACATCTGTGGTGACCTCATCGACGCCGACCAGCCACGGGGCGGTGACCGGTGAGCAAAGAAGCCTACGTGGAGCACCTGGCGCACCGCGCGCTCTACGACGAGTACGCCCGCCCGGGAGTCGGCTGCCACCCAGCACTGAAACGGCTGCTGTATGAGCGTGGCTGGGCAGACCCAGCAACGGGGCGACTGACCGACGCAGGGCGCCGCCACATGACTCATCTCATCAACCAGCACATCATCAGTGGTGCGCCAATCCCAGGAGATCCATATGAATCCTGCTGAATTCCCCGATGTCCGCCCACCGGCTGGAAGGCACTATCCCGAAGACGACGTGTCTGACATCGCTATGTCTATCGGCTGCTCGACCGCGGTGGTCGCAGTCATTTTGATTGTCATTTTTATCTCCAATTTGTAAAGGAGCTGTCGTGCAGAGTTACAGGAATCGTAATGGCGATGTCGTTATCGATGAGCATTTTCTCGATGAGGACGTGTTTGTGACTGCTACAAGCCAGAAGGTCACGTGCCCAGTGTCCGTCTATTTCGGCGACAACAGTCACGACATGACACCAGTAGAAGCTCGCTGGCTTGGAACCGTCCTGATTAAATCCGCGAGCCTAGCCGAAAGGGGAGAGGAGTGACACAGCTTCAAATCCCCAACCGGCTGCACGTGGTGAAAGACCCGGCGCCGCCCGGCACACCTGAGTGGGAAAGACTTGTCACTGCATCGAAGGTCGCCGGTATTGTCGGTGAATCCGCCTACGCGACGCCTTATAGCGTGTGGAACACGATGCGGGGCATCAGGGTTGAGCCTTCCGGTATGGAGGACCGGTTCTTGACTGGCCATGCGATGGAGCATGCCCTGGCCTACTGGTGGGCCGAGAAGAACCCAGACTGGCGACTATCGAGGGGAGAGGTGCAGGTCACCAACCCGCACCTGCCTTTCCCTAATGCTGCCACGCTTGACCGCATTGCGACCAGGAAAGGTCATGTCCGTAGCCCGAAGCATTCTCGTTGCGTGCAGTTCAAAACTGTTAGTGACTGGGAGGAGTATCAGAATCTGACGCCGGAGACGATTCCAGCGGACTGGCTCGTTCAAGAGACCATCGAGATGCTGTTCTCCGGGCTAGTACAGATGTCTGCGCTGATCGTGGTGTGCGGGCCGTTCTACGAGTGGAAGCAGCTGGAAGTGCCGTGGCTACCCGAGTTCGCCGTCGAGCTTGTTGAGTCGACGGAACACCACCTGGAACTTGAGGAACCACCAGCCCCGACTGCGCCGAACGATTACAAGATCGCGAAGCTTCGTCACCCGGATATCGACGATGACGCCGCACCGGTGACCATCGATGCGGATACTGCTGCCGAGTGGGATGTGCAGAAGACCGCGGCGAAAGCAGCTGGTGCCACGCAACGAGCCGCCACTAAGCACGCTGAGGTGGCTGGGGCGAAGCTACTGGAAGCGATGGGTACAGCCGCGACCGCCATCAATCCGGACGGGTACGTCATCGCTAAGCGTGTCGCCACGAAGAAGGGCGTGCAGCTACGTCACGTGCCGCTGCCGGAGGAGAAATAAATGACACAGAAACCAACCACCACAACTACCCGCGCTGAAAACAGTGCGGGTTTTCCTATCTCAGAAGGAGAAACCATGAACCTACCAGCACAAACCACTAACCCTGGTGGAAACCTTGTTGGCACCAGCAATGACCGCGGTATCCACCACTCAGGGCAGACGTCGAACTGGACACCAGCCCAGCGTGACGAACTCCGAGCGCTCATGAACGCAGGTGACGCCTCAGACGGTGACCTCGCCATGCTGTCGACCGTCAGTGACCGCACCGGCCTCGATCCATTCCTCAAGCAGCTGTACCTCATCGGCCGCAAGACAAAGACCGGTGGCTACAACGGGGAGCCGGAGCGGTGGGAAACTAAATGGACCGTGCAGACCGGTATCGATGGTTTCCGCCAGGTGACACACCGGTACGCGGCGAAGCAGGGTGTTCCTGCCACGATTGGTCGGGCAATCTTCTATGACGCAGAAGGTACACAGCACCCGATTTGGCTCAAGGCGTGGGGCTTCCCTGCAGCTGCAGAGGTGACGGTCACCGTTGGTGGCAGTGAAGCCACTGGCATCGCTACCTGGGATGAGTACGTGCAGCTGACGAAGAAGGGCCAGCCAAACAGTATGTGGGCGAAGTTCGGGCCGACGATGCTCGCTAAGTGTGCTGAGGCGCAGGCTCACCGTCGTGTGTGTCCACTGGGTGCGGGTATGTATGAGCCGGCGGAGATGCGTCAGCCGGTGCGTGCTGAGGCAACGCGGGTTGATGCCCAGCAGGGTGGCGCGTTGGGGGCGTTGGAGGCGGCACGACAGCGAGTGCACGCACGCTGCCAACCAGAACCAGAACCGGAACCGGCGCAGGACGCGGACGTAGTCACTGATGATGACCCGCAGCTGTTAGCCGCTGTTGTCGACGAGTACCTGAGCGAGATTCCGAAGGCCCAGTCACAGGATGAGGTCACCAAGATCATGAATGCCGCCAAGGAAGACGGCCTGCCGCAGGAGCAGTTCGACACGGTCCGCCAGGCAGCTAAGGCACGTTGGGAGGAACTCAACAATGCGTAACCCGAACCTTGTAGTTATTGGCGGCAACCTGGGCCGTGACGCGAAGTACGCGGTCACGCAGTCCGGCAAGGAGGTTGTGTCGTTCTCGGTTGGGCATACCAGGTCGCAGTTTAATGAGCAGTCCAACTCTTGGGAAGAGGTCAACACGACGTGGTGGAACGTCACCTACTGGGGTAGTGACAGGGAGGATCTACAGCGCCTGTCTGAGCAGTTGACGCAGGGCCGTCGTGTGATTGTGACCGGGCGTGCTGAGCAGCGCCCGTATACGACGAAGGACGGCCGCGATGGTGTGTCTCTGGACCTGCTCGCATCCACGGTGAGTTTGGTGCCGAAGATTGGGCGTGACGCTGCGGCGTCGAATACTGCGGCCGGGTTTGATTCCTCTGCTCAGCCGCCGTGGTAGGAGTGACGCCACCGTATGAGTATTCCCGCCGTCAGGTGGGTGACTAAGGATGTTAGAGGTATTACCACTACGGAGCGGGCAGTGCTTTACATGCTCGCGGATATGGCCAGTGAGCGGGACGGCCTGCAGCAGGCGTGGCCGTCTGCGGCGACTATCTCAGAGTCGATTGGTATCAGCCACCGGACGGCGTACCGGGCTCTAAATTCGTTGGAGGAAAAAGGGTTTCTTGCCCGTGGGGATCAGAGTCTGGCCGGCAAGATTCGAAGCGACCGTAGGCCGATTGTGTGGTGTCTGAAAACACCATGACGGGGTGACACCGATGTCATGCCGTAGCGTTTTCACGACCTGACACTGGTGACCGAACGACCTGACACTGGTGACCGAACGACCTGACACCGGTGTCATACAAAGCAGTAATAGAAGCTAATAGTTAACCCCGCTCGCTCCGCTCC
>QWCB01000258.1_pt1 | contig 59289 bp, 48 predicted proteins | sample 1972511 | NCBI WGS metagenome assembly QWCB01 (sample SAMN09866719, study PRJNA288562) | Human gut metagenome isolate term5_stool, whole genome shotgun sequencing... | isolation source: gut | host: Homo sapiens | place: USA: California | reverse complement strand
TGCCTAATATTTTTTTGTTGCCATAGCCCATGGCAACAAAGCAAGAAATATTTTTCTCCATCATTTACTCCCCTGATAATAATCAATTATCCTTTATTAACAAAATAATTATAACTTATGGTCTTAGTGATTTCAATGAATGCAAATGATTTTATTCTAATTCAAGTCAAAATCTTTATTTCTGTTAAAAGAATATATGGCATGCGCTAACTTTTATGCATATATGCATAAAAAATTAAAATAGCGATTCATAAATATTGTAAACACTTTAAAATTTGCCTCATTTTAATTTTGATATGATTAGATATGTTAAACATAAAAAAAACCATCATGTTAAATGATAGCTCTTTTGTTTAGCTTTGAGTGATTTATTATGTTGGATATAATTTCAGCAGTGTGTATAGTTTTATTGGATAATTAAAATCCATTTTTCAATTTTTGTACACTTTATTTCTCACAACATCCTATAGTTCCCGTTCCCACCTTCGATTAGTCCGTCGGATTTCATTCGGCGGATTTCGCGCATCATGGCACTTCTGTCGACGTGCAGATATTTTGCCAAATCCGTTAGTTTCATTGGAATATCAAAGTATCCATCTTTAGAATTTTCGTTTGTTCCAGATACATATTTAAAGTATGCGATGAGCTTACTCCTCGTGCTAGACTGACCGAGAATAGAGATGTGCAATGAAAGCTCCTGAGAACGCTGAGTGCTCATGATGAATAGATTGCTGATGAGCTGACTGTGGTGGTTGCAAAGATTTTCGCAGGGCTTAATTATGTGATTGTAGTCTATGTATACCACCTCGCAGTCCTCAAGTGCTGTAACAAGATATTCGTAATTGCTTATGGGTAACGAGAAAAATTCGCCGAAGATATCTCCAACAAAATATTGCTCCAGCAAAAATGTTTCTCCGTCAGAATTGAGTATTTCCAGCTTGGCAGATCCTTTACGCATTACTGCAACCTTTCCTGGAGCATCATAGGTATATGAGAGAATTGTTTCTCCAGCCATATAATTCTTAATTACAGGATTGAAGCATGGAATCATTTTTTCAAGACTCTCATCAGAAATATTGTATAAAAATTGTCTTTTGTCCATAACCATTGCCTTGCATTAACCGTTAATGCATTATCATGAAATAAAGTTGGATAATCAGGATATTTTGTTCTTAAGGACTGTTTGCCATTGAAGCATTACATCCAATTATTCCATTAAACCATTATATAAAATTATTCCACTAAACAAATACATTAAATTCTTCTATTAAACTCTTCCATGATCTGTACTCCGGCGCTTGCACCTATTCTATCAGCACCTGCCTCAATCATCGCCTTCACCGTTTCTAGATCTCTTATGCCGCCTGAAGCCTTGACTTTTAGACTGCCGCCGACGGTTTTCTTCATCAGCATAACATCGGCAACCTTAGCACCACCGCTACTGAATCCGGTTGATGTTTTAACAAAATCCGCACCAGCTGCCTCGGCGAACTTACAAGCCATGACAATCTCATCGTCTGAGAGAAGGCAGGCCTCAATGATAACCTTAACTAATGCATTTAAAGAATGAGCGACTTTGACAACCTCAGCAATATCATTTTTCACAAATTCATAGTTCATGGATTTAAGCATACCAACATTGATAACCATGTCAACCTCAGACGCACCGTTCTCGCAAGCATATTTTGTTTCAAAAGCCTTTACTTCGGTCGAGCATGCTCCAAGAGGAAAGCCAACTACAGAACACGTCTTGACGTCACTTTCAGATAAAGCTTTGAAGACCTGAGGTACATAGCAAGAATTGACGCATACTGAATAGAAATCTGCGGAAACGGCTTCCTTACAGAGTTCATCTATCTGCTCAGGTGTAGATTCTGGCTTTAGAAGTGTGTGGTCGAAATATTTGTTAAACTTTTTCTCGTTCATAATAATTTATTTCTCAAAGCTTATTGATTTGAGATACTCCTTTCAATATTTGTAAAGCCTTGAAAACAGGCTGATATAAATTTATCTTTTGTGGTATAATTATATCATATAAAAGAGTAAAAAAATAGGACTGAGAGGCTGTATGGAAGTAGAGTATAAATTTTTGTGCCCTGGGGAGCTAAACATAGAAAAAAGAGATGAGATTATCGATGCATTGGAGCAGGATGAATTAATATATGTGCTTGCGGTGGAGCTTAACGATATTGGAACAAAATATTTGGATAGCGTTACGGGTTCTCTCCGTAAAGAAAATATCGCAGTTAGAGATAGGCATGAAAATAGTCACACAGTTTCTTTTGTCGGCGCAGATTTCTTTAAGGGTGATTTTACACCTGAAGAATTTGAGGATGCTTTTGGAAAGGAAATCCGTGAAGAAATAGAAAAATATGTGAGAAATGAGGATGCACACGGACATAAACATATTTTGTCGTTTAAGTGGGGAGGCTCGTCTGAGAATGGACTTCATAAGAGAAACGAAGTTGAACTTGACCTAACGGATGGGGATATAGAGTTTTGGAAGCTCAACCGCAATGTTTATAGGAAATTCAGGAGGGCTAAGGAAGAGGGCCTTTGTGACTTATTTACCACCATGGTTAGAAGGTCTAAAATTTTTGTGCTATTTAACGGAAGTATAATAGAAGTATGCATTGATACTGGATTTTTTTTCGAAAACAAAGGGAAAATGTCGGTTGCTGACAAGGAAATTCTAAGGGCAGTGGAGAAAAACGAGGCTGATGAAGAAAAGAAAATTCTTGACTTAATATCTGAACTGCCTGAAAGCCATAGAATTTCCGAAATTGAATTAGAATTAAATAAGGGAAGTGAGCAGGATTTGAAAGCCTTAGCTGATTACTTATCAAGGAAATTCAATCTCACCCCAAATGAGGTATCAAAGTTTAAGAGGGGTCTAGAACTATATAAGATAATATAAGTGTAAATGGCATTTAAATTGTCTTGCTATTTTGAAAGAGCTGGCGTAAACTTTACTTTTTACACGAAAAATTATATAATAGATAGAATTCTGTGCACCCAAATAGCTTGATGTCCTGAGGTGCGCAGTATAAAGTATGAATATCCAAACGGGAGGAATTTTAAATAATGAAAACAAACTTATTATCAAAGGAAAAGAATGTAGCGAAGTTTACTATGGAGTTTACTGCTGAGGAATTTGAGCAGGCTTGTATTGATGCATATAAGGCAACAAAGAATCAATTCTCAATCGACGGCTTTAGAAAGGGAAAGGCTCCAAGAAGCATTATAGAAAAGCATTATGGAGAAGGTGTTTTCTTTGAAGAAGCGGTTAATCAGCTATTTCAGCAGAATTATCTGAATGCTGTGCAGGAGCTGGATCTCGATATTATCGATAGCCCTGCTGCTGAATTTAGTGAAATAGGCAAGGGAAAGCCAATGACAATAACAATTACTGTTCCTGTATACCCAGTAGTTGAGGTTAAGGACTACATGGGTGTAGAAGCAGAGCAAGAGAAGGCTCAGGTTAGCGATGAGAGCGTACAGGCTGAAATCGATAATATGCTTAAGAGAAATGCTAGAATGATAACAGTAGATAGAGAGTCTAAGAAGGGAGATACACTTATCTTTGACTTCAAGGGCTTTGTAGATGGCGAGCAGTTTGAGGGTGGCACAGCTGAAAGACACGAGCTTAAGCTTGGATCCGGAATGTTTATTCCAGGTTTTGAAGAGCAGCTCGAGGGTCTTAAAGCAGGAGATTCTAAGAATGTAGAGGTTAAGTTCCCTGAGAATTATACAGAGGAGCTTGCAGGAAAGGATGCTACCTTTGAGTGCCTTGTACATGAGGTCAAGGAAGAAGAAATCCCTGAACTCGATGATGAGTTTGTTAAGGATGTAAGCGAGTTTGATACTGTTGATGAGCTTAAAGAGGATATCAAGAAAAGACAGCTAGAAAATGCAAAAAATATGGTTGTGAGCAGAGCAAAAGATGCTGTAGTTGAAAAGGTGTACGAAAACAATCCTGTGGATGTTCCTGATGTAATGGTTGAAGACGAAATTACCAGAATGATTCAGGAAATTGGACAGCAGCTATCTTATCAGGGTCTTACAGTAGAAAATTATCTTCAGTACATGGGCAAGGATATGTCTGAGATGAGAAATGAGTTTAGAGAGGATGCTGCTAAGAAGGTCGGCACTCGAATCGTTCTCATGTCAATTATAGACAAAGAGAATATCCAGGTTTCTGAAGAGGAAATGGAAGCTGAGCTGGCTAAGATTGCAGAGGCTTACAAAAAGGACGTTGAGGAAATCAAGAATATGATTGGGATAGAAAATCTAACTTATTTCCAGAAGGACGTTCAAATAACCAAAGTAATTGACATGCTTTACGATAATGCAAAAATAAAAGAGGTTGAACCTAAGAAAATAGATCCAGTTGAAATTAAAGACGATGAAAAGTCTGAAAAAACTGGAGATGAAAAAACAGAGGAAAAATAATGGCTTTAATACCATATGTTATAGAGCAGACGGGAAAGGGCGAAAGATCCTATGACATTTACTCACGTCTGCTCAAAGACAGAATAATTTTTCTGGGCGAGGAGATTGATGATCATGTTGCCACCCTTGTAACGATGCAGCTTCTTCATCTTGAAGCGGAAGACCCGGAGAAAGATATATCGCTTTACATTAACAGCCCAGGAGGTTCTGTAACCGCTGGGCTAGCGATTTATGATACCATGAATTATATCAAGCCTGATGTGTCAACTATATGTGTTGGAATGGCTGCCAGCATGGGAGCTGTTTTGCTATCTGCGGGCACAAAGGGGAAGCGATTTGCCTTGCCTAATGCTGAAATAATGATTCACCAGCCACTTGGCGGTGCAAGAGGTCAGGCTCAGGATATTAAAATTCATGCGGATTGGATACTGAAAACTCGTGAGAAGCTCAACAAAATATTAGCAAAGAACACGGGACAGAGTATTAAAAAAATTGAAAAAGATACGGACAGAGATAATTTTATGGATGCATCTCAGGCTGTATCCTATGGTTTAATTGATAAAGTAATCGGGAATGAGTAGTTTGAATAATAACAAGAAAGACAACAGAGAAAATAAAGAAAACAATACAATTAATCAGGAATGCAGCTTCTGTGGCAAATCAAGGGCTGACGTACCATTTTTATATGGAAGCGAAGACACTTTCATATGTTCGGATTGTCTTGGGGAAATTCTCAAAGCAAGCAGGACTGGTGGGGACCCGGTTATTTCGTCAATGGATATTGAAAACGAAAACAGGGCAATAAGGCGCTTCCTTGACGATGAAATGCTGGATTCAGAATTTGATGATGAAATGCTTGATTCGAAATTTTATGATGAGGACTTTGAGGAGCTTGACGATGATGAGGAATATGAATTTGGCGGGCCATTTGTTGAAAAAGATTTCGATATTGCGAATCTATCACCTGATGCACTTCATCTTCTTGATAGCCTCAAGATGTTCCAATTAGATCAAATGGATCAAGGCTTTCAGAAAAACTACAAACAAAATACTTCGGGCTTAAGGAATGATGATAACGAATTTCATCTGATAACGCCAGAGGAGATTTTCGATGCATTGAGTGAATATGTAATAGGGCAGGAGGAAGCCAAGAAAAGCCTAGCCGTAGCCGTTTACAACCACTACAAACGTATTTTGTACTTAGAAAAGCATAAGGGTCAGGGTGTTGAACTTCAGAAAAGCAATATTGTAATGTTCGGACCGACGGGGTCAGGAAAGACCTTGCTTGCTCAAACGCTGGCGAAGCTCCTTGAGGTTCCCTTTGCAATAGCTGATGCAACTGCACTTACCGAAGCTGGATATGTTGGCGAGGATGTTGAGAATATTTTGCTAAGGCTGCTTCAGGCTGCTGATTACGATATTGAAAAGGCTCAGAGAGGCATAATCTATGTGGATGAGATCGACAAAATAGCGAGAAGGAGCGACAATCCGTCCATAACAAGGGATGTTTCAGGCGAGGGTGTCCAGCAGGCGCTCCTTAAGATTCTTGAGGGGACTGTGGCAAATGTTCCTCCTCAGGGGGGAAGGAAGCATCCGCATCAGGAGTTTATTCAGTTTGATACTACAAATGTTTTGTTTATTTGTGGTGGTGCGTTTGCAGGACTTGATGAGGTAATAAAAAAGAGGATGGGCGACAAGACCATAGGCTTTAACGCGGACAAGAAAACGCGAATCCTCGCAGATGATGAGATAATAGCAAATGTTGAACCCGAGGACTTGTTGCACTTTGGTCTAATACCTGAGTTTATCGGAAGATTGCCTGTGCTTGTTCCACTTAATGAGCTCGACGAGGAGGCGCTAGTTAGCATTATGACTAAGCCTAAGAATGCTATTTTGAAGCAGTATCAGAGCCTATTTGAAATGGATAACGTGAAATTAACGGCTGAAAAGGGGGCGCTCGAAGCAATCGCTAAGATGGCAATGGATAGGAAAACCGGAGCTCGTGGTCTCAGAAGCATATTTGAGAATATTTTGCGCAATCAAATGTTCCGCATACCGTCCTTGTCAGACGTTCAAGAATGCGTTATTACGAAAAAATCGGTTCAAGAGGGAAGTGAACCTAAGATAATTAAAAAGAAAAGCAGTAGACGAAAGTCAAAGTCTGAAGCTTGTAATAAGCAGAATAATGCTTTAGAAAACTAAGTGAGAAAGGGGTAATATATGCAAAAAAAAGATGATACAAAATTGATTTTTCCTTGCATTGCATTAAGAGGGGTTACAGCCTTTCCAGGCACAATTACCACTTTTGATGTAGGGCGTGAAAAATCCCTCCGTGCATTGGATAAGGCCGTTGAGGGAAATAAACTTTTATATGTCGCAACTCAGACCGATGAAGATATTCAAATCCCTACTTTCGACGATATGTACGAAATAGGGACTCTAGTATATGTTAAGCAGGTATTGAAAATGCACGGAGATGTTGCAAGAGTACTTGTGGAAGGTGTTACAAGGGCTAAGGTGGCTGAGGTTATATCCGATGACGATTATCTTGCTGCGACAATTTATGAGCTTAAGACGGAAATAGCAATGGATGACCTTATAATTGAGGATAAAACCATGATTAGATTTTTGAGAAATCTATTTATGGAATATGCCGAGATATTTTCGCTAAGAGAGCCAGATGCAGCGAGACTTGTTTTTACATCCGAGGACCCTGTATTTATAGTTGACTGCATTGCAAACCAGCTTGACATAACCTATACGAGAAAGCAAAAGATTCTGGAGGAAAGCGATTTCCATCAGAGGCTTATTCATATTACAAACATTCTAAGCGAGGAAATCGAAATCGCTAAGATGGAGAATCAAATTTCTGAAGAACTGAAAAAGAGCATGGATGAAAATCAGAAAGAATATGTTCTCAGAGAGAAGATGAAGGTTATCCAATCCGAGCTTGGGATTGGTGATGAGGTTGTAGAAAGCGAGAACTGGTCTGAAAAACTAAAGGAGCTTAATCTTGATGATGAAATAACAAAGAAGGTTCAACGCGAAATTGACAAGTATTCAAAAATGCCGCCATCTTCGCCAGAGAGTTCTGTTATCAGAAATTACGTTGAAACAATATTGGAACTACCTTGGAATACATCGTCCGAGGGTAATTCTGATCTAAAAAAAGCCGAAAAAATTCTTGAGCGTGAGCATTATGGACTAGAGAAGGTTAAGGAGAGAATCCTAGAATATCTTGCAGTAGTTCATCTATCAAAGGGAATAAAGGGCCCTATTTTGTGCTTAGTTGGTCCTCCTGGAGTAGGTAAGACTTCGATTGCAAAATCAATTGCTAATGCGACGGGGAGGAGCTTTGTGAGAATGTCCCTTGGCGGAGTTAGGGACGAAGCTGAGATTAGAGGACATAGGAGGACGTACATAGGTGCTATACCTGGTAGAATTATAACATCGCTAAAGGACGCGGGCACTAACAATCCTCTGTTCTTATTCGATGAGGTTGACAAAATAGGTGCAGACTTTAAGGGCGATCCAGCAGATGCTTTACTTGAGGTTCTGGATCCAGAACAAAACAATACTTTTAAGGATCACTTCCTCGATGTGCCATTTGATTTGTCAAAGATAATGTTTATTACGACTGCAAATACAATTGATACAATTCCAAGACCACTTCTTGATAGGATGGAAGTAATTGAGGTTTCTGGATACACGGAAGAAGAAAAAATAAAAATTGCTCAGAAGTATTTGATTCCAAAGAAGCTTAAGGAGCATGGTCTAACCAAAAACAATTTGAAAATTGGCAAGAAAACTCTTTCGGATATTATAAACTATTACACAAGAGAATCAGGTGTCAGAAGCCTTGAGAGAGAAATTGCAAATCTTTGCAGAAAGGTTGCTAGGAAGGTTGTAACGGAAGCAACGAGCGACAATGGGAATTGTGATATTTCCGAGATTACGTATAGGATAAGTCCACCTGACATTGAAGAATATTTAGGAAAGAAAAAGTTCAGGTATGATACTATTTCCTCAAAGGCTCAGGTTGGTGTAGCTACGGGCATGGCATGGACCCAGGTTGGAGGCGATACGCTGTCTATAGAAACCTCATGCGTCAATGGTACAGGAAAACTCCAGCTTACCGGTAACCTTGGAGATGTTATGCAGGAGTCTGCAAAGGCTGCTGTTACATACATAAGGTCGATTTCTAAAGATATTGATATTGCTGATGATTTCTACAAAACAATGGACATTCACATTCATGTGCCGGAGGGGGCTGTTCCAAAGGACGGACCTTCTGCAGGTGTTACAATGTTTACATCAGTCGTTTCAGCTTTAACTCATAAGCCAATAAGAAATGATGTATCAATGACTGGAGAAATAACGCTTAGAGGCAAGATTCTTCCTGTCGGTGGAATTAAGGAAAAGGTATTAGCTGCACACAGAGCAGGTATTAAAAAAATCTTGCTTCCAAGAGAGAATGAAAGAGATATCGATGAAATACCTGAAAGCGTTAGAAACAAGCTCTCTTTTGTGCTCTTAGATGAGGCTAAGGATGCATTAAAGGATGCTCTGGTATAAACATGGATAATAAGATAAATAAATCAGAAATACTTGCGGTTGCTGTTAAAAAAGAACAGTACCCTGAATCAGGTCCGATGGAAATTGCCTTTGCAGGTAGGTCGAATGTCGGAAAGTCATCACTTCTGAATCTTATAACAGGGCGCAGAAAGCTTGCGAGAATAAGTGGAAGCCCCGGTAAGACAAGGACGATTAATTTTTATTCCATCAATGATGATTGCTTTAGAATAGTCGATCTCCCAGGATATGGATATGCCAAGGTTTCTAAAGCTGAAACATTAAAATGGGGTCAAATGATTGAGGAGTACCTGATTGAAAGGACTAACTTACTTAAGGTTATTCAGCTGGTGGATATAAGGCATAAACCGACAAAGCAGGATGTTCAGATGTATGACTTTTTGAAATATTACGGCCTTGATGGGATTGTTGTCGCAACCAAGGCGGATAAAATTTCAAATAATGAGAGAGGGAAGTCACTAAAGCTTATTAGACAAACTCTTGGAATGCGTGTATCTGACGAAATTTATCCAGTTTCTGCTTTGAATAAGACGGGACATGAACCTCTGATTGATAAATTGTTTTGTTTATGTGAGAAAGGTGAGATGTAAAATGGATAATGAAATGGAGATAAAGGGAAAAATTCTTTTTACACAGCAGCAGATTTGGGAACGTGCAAAGGAACTGGGATATCAGATTTCTAAAGACTATGAAGGTGAAGAGCTTATTGTGCTTGGAACTCTCAAGGGTGCAATTATCTGGATGGGAGATATCCTCAAAAATTTGACACTGGATACGAAGATAGACTTCGTATCTGCTTCAAGCTACGGCTCCGGGACAACAAGCTCTGGCGTGGTTAAAATTACAAAGGATATTGATATGGATTTGTTCCACAAAAATATACTTATAATTGAGGATATAATAGATACAGGCACTACGCTCAAGTTCCTTAAAGATTACATTGCGGAACGAAATCCTAAATCTGTTAAAATTTGCACCCTTTTGGATAAGCCTTCGAGGCGAAAGGCTGATGTTAAGGGTGACTATGTAGGCTTTACTGTAGATGATCTTTTTGTCATAGGATACGGGCTTGACTATGATCAGAAATATAGAAATTTACCTTATGTAAGTTATTTAGAAGGTTAGGAGAAAAACATGAAGAAAGTCAACTATATAATTTCATATTTATTAGTTGTTTGCTTTCTGATTTCTGTTTTAACTCTTTCATCGACTTTGACGCTCCACACGAGTGCAACATACAATTTCAACTTTAACGATGGTGTTGCATTTAAAAAGGCTCCAGCACCTGTAGAACCGAATAAAATATCAAGCGAATTGACCAAATATCTAATTTCTCCTTCAAAGGAAAAATTTCAAATTTATGAAGTTAACGGAAGGTACAAGGATCCTATTTTCAACAAAAAAGAACAAGAAGTGATGAAAAGGGTTAAAACAATTTTCAGCATTGAACTATTTGCCAGTGTACTGAGTGCAGTGGTTTTCTTTGCGTTGTATAGATATCTTTATTCAAATGGCTTCAAGGAAGCGCTAGGCAATAGAATGAAATTTGCATTGTATATTACTTCTGGATGCGTTATTGCAAGAATAATAGCAATCTCAATAAAAACTTTTAGAGTTAGTTTATATGCCAATATGATAGTAATTAAGCTTGATAAACCTTCAATTTTAATCCCTATTTTTGGAGATCCATTTTTTAAAAGCTATATTATGTTTTCCACGATAATTGCAGTGGTCTTAATTGGGATAACAATATATTTTAACAAAAAATTCGTAAAGCCTGTAAGAATTTTTTCGTAAAGGAATATTTATAAAATCAGAATTTATCGAAACGTATCAAAAGCGAAAAATGCGTAATACGAGATATGCTGTTTAACTTGAAAGGATTTTTTAATGGAATATAAGGTTGACTATCATTTTCACTCAACATTTTCAGATGGCACAAAAAGACCTACAGAGCTTGTAAAATGGTACAAAAATAATGGCTATGATGAGATTGCTTTGACTGATCATGACGGAATTGATGGTATCAAAGAAGCAAAGATTGCGGCTGAAGCCCTAGGAATTCAGGTGATATCAGGGGTAGAAATCTCAACCAATCTTTTGGTAGATTTTAAGAACAAACCGATTGACGTTCATGTTCTTGGATATAGGTTTGATGAGAATAACTCGGAATTGATTTCAAAACTTAGAGAATTGAGACGTTTCAGAGCAGAACGAAATGATTTGATGATAAAGAAATTGAACGAAATGGGATATGAAATTTCGTATGAGGATATATTAAAATGCACAAACAGATCCAATCAAACTTATATAGGGAAGCCAAATATTGCAGACACACTTGTAAATAAGGGATATATAAAGAATAGAAATGATGCATTTGAAGATGGTAAATTCCTTGAAAGTCCTGAAATAAAGGCAATTAAAAAAGAACAAATGAATATTGCTGATGCAATTCATCTAATTAAAGATGCGGGTGGAATAGCCGTTATAGCGCATCCCATGGAAATCTTTGAGGAAGAAAAATATTTTGTTGAAGCTTTGGTGAAATGCTCGAGCAATATACCCAAAGAGGATTACGGTAAACAGAAGTTTTTCAAATGGTTATTCGAGGAACTGAAGAAACTGAAAAGACAGGGACTCGGAGGCCTCGAATGCTATCATCCATCAGCTTCAGAGGATGACTCGCATAATCTCGTGAAAATTGCCGAAAAACTGAAGCTTCACATTACTAGGGGCTCGGATTATCACGGATTATAAATTGAATAATACATTTTTGTGGAAGTTTAATTTTAGGAAATCTATTTAAGGAGAAAAAGAGATGAAGGTAGATTTTATTAAAGCGCCAATTTCTGCTGCAATTAGGACCGATAAGGATTTTAGTGCGGCACTTAGGTCACAGGTAGACATGGTTTTTTTGCTCCATGCGAGTATCAATACCGTAAAGCCATGCGTTAAGGAAATTCACAGCGCTGGGAAGAAAGCATTTATACATGTCGACTTTGCGGAGGGCATAGGTAAGGATAGGGCTGGTCTTGAATTTTTAAAAAAACAGGGTGTTGACGGCATTTTGAGCACAAGAACAGGGATAATAAAGATTGCAAAGGACCTAGATCTAATCACTGTTCAAAGATTCTTTGTGGTTGATTCTCACTCTGTCGGAACGTCCCTTGATTCAATTAGAATATCAAAACCAGATTTGATTGAAATTATGCCAGGTGTTGTTACAAAAAAGATTAGAGCATTTTCTAAGGTAGTTGATATTCCAATAATAGCAGGAGGCATAGTGGAAACCATCGATGAGGTCAGAGCAGCGCTTGAGGCTGGTGCAACGGTTGTTTCAACAGGCGAGGTTGATCTCTGGGATAAAAAAGTATATTAGACTATATCATATAATGTAAAAAGATTATATTTTAAGGATGAATTCAAATTGCTCAGATATTAAGGAGGAAATCTACGATGAAGATTAAGTTTTGCGGAGCGGCTGAAGGAGTAACTGGCTCGTGCCATCTATTGACAACGGATACACACAAAATCCTTTTGGATTGTGGTCAGTACCAGGGCGGAAAAGCCCAAGATGAAATGAATTTTATGCCATTTCCCTTTGCTGTTAACGATATTGAGGCTGTTGTACTGAGCCATGCACACATTGACCACTGCGGTAGACTCCCATTGCTTGTTAAAAGGGGCTATGACGGTCCAATATACACAACAAAGGCGACGGCAGACCTACTACAGGTGATGCTCAGAGATAGCGCATATATCCATGAAAAAGAAGCTGAGTGGAAGAACAAAAAAGCCGACAGACTTGGAAGAAAGCACGTCGATCCTCTTTATACAATAGAAGATGCAGAAGAAGCACTTAAGCTTGTCGTTCCTGTTTTGTACAACCAAATGATAGAGGTTAACGATGAGATGAGGGTAGTATTCAACGATGCTGGACATATTTTGGGCTCTGGAATAATTGAAATTTGGGCAAAAGAGGGGGACGGAGAGAGCAAAATAGTTTTCTCAGGGGATCTCGGTATGACAGACAGACCGATAATAGAGGATCCTACAATAATAAAAAAGGCTGATTATGTTGTTATGGAATCAACCTACGGCAGCAGGAACCATCCAGAAAATTCGGATTCAATTTCAAAGCTGCTTGACATTGTGGAGGAGACGACCAAACGCGGTGGAAGTGTGATAATCCCATCTTTTGCAGTCGGTAGAACTCAAGAACTCATCTATGAATTTAATAAGTTCTTCCAAGAGGGTGGAGAAGCGAAGAAGATACTTGAGAATATACTCGTATACGTTGACAGTCCTATGGCTAATATGGCAACTGAAGTGTTCAGGAATAATGCACAGGTATTCGATGACGAAACAAAGGATTTTATTCTTAAGGGCGACAATCCTCTAGATTTTCCTAACCTGAGATTTACAAGGTCTACTCAGGATTCAATGGCTTTGAATGGCAACAAAACACCTAAGGTTATCATCTCTGCCAGCGGTATGTGTGAAGCTGGTCGTATAAGGCATCATCTGAAACATGGGCTTTGGGATAGCAGAAACAGCATAGTCTTTGTCGGATATCAGGCTGAGGGCACTTTGGGTAGACGCCTTGTAGAAGGTGCTGATGAAGTTAGCATAATGGGAGAAACAATCAAGGTTCAGGCGCAGATTCATAATCTAGAAGGTTTCTCAGGACATGCTGACCAGAATGGTCTTCTTAACTGGATATCAGGCTTTCAGGTTGCTCCTAAGCAGGTTTTTCTGGTGCATGGCGAGGAGGAATCAAAGCGTGTGCTAGGAAAGTTGATTGAGGATAAACTCGGATATAAGGTTCAGGTAATCGAAGGCATTTCAGAATTTGAACTCGAAAAGGATGAGGTTCACCAGCTTAGTCATGAAGCTTCAATTCCTCTTGCTGACAAGGACGAGGTTGAAGATCTGAGAAAGCAGCTTGAAGAGATTAGTAGCGATCTTCAGATTATCCTAAAGAATGTTGATCAAACAATGTCTTCGGACATTTCAGCTAAAAAAGCAAATGATATTAACAATTATGCTCAGGAATTGAAAAATGTAGCGTTAAATCTTGGCGCATCGGTTGCTCTCGTGGACAGAAGCTCTGATGAGGAGTTATTTAGCGGTTCACAGCACTGAGTTAACCTTGATTAGAGTTAAATTGGAGTTAGATTTTAAATCACAATACGGAACTGAAATTTTCTATAGAAGTTCCATTTAAGGATAGCTATAGTAGACTATGGAATAGGTTATGGTAACAAAATATTTAAATCAGGGCCGCCTTAAGGTGGCTCTTCTTGTATTCACATGTGCATGCTTTTGGGGATTGTCATTTTATGCTACTAAGGTTGCTCTTGCAGCGGGAATTAATGAAATAGAGCTTCTCAGCATTAGGTGGTCGATCGGAGCTATAACATTTGTCTTGATGACGCTAACAAGAGTTGTTAAGGTAGACTTTAAAGGTAAATCTATTAGGAGAGCAATATATGTTGCGATGCTTCAACCATGTTTTTATTCAATTTTTGAAACTTGGGGTATAGGGCTTCTGACCACGTCAGAATCCTCGATATTTATTGCTACTATACCGCTTATGGTTCTTATCACTGGAAAAGTATTTTTCAAAAAGAATTTTAGCAGACGGACAGGTATCTCGATAATCATAGCATTATTAGGTGTTTCTACTTGCATTGTGTTTGCTGATGGGTTTTCATTTAAGGGTAAGTTTTTCGGATATCTGATTATTAGCGTGGCAGTTTTGCTTGGGGCACTTTACTGCCACGCAAGCGCCCACGCATCCGAAACCTTCTCGGCCATGGAGATGACTCTCGTGATGACGGTTTCGGGTGCAGCGTTCTTCAACGCTGCGAACCTGGCCATGGGTGGCAGGTTCGCGTGGGCCTTGCTTGCAGATGCAGACTTCAAGGTCATACTTGCTGTCATATTCCTAGGCATCTGTTGCTCCTGCATCTGCTATATTATATTTAATTATGTGTTGAGTGTAATGAATCCTGCCTCTGCAAGTAACCTAATATCGAACTCAACTACGGCTATCGGAGTAATATCTGGTATTGTATTGGCAGGAGATTCATTCGGCTTGTATACTATTATTGGACTTTTAATGACAATAGGAGGCATCTGGCTTGCTTCAATAGATGAGAATATAGATACAACTCAAGTAACTAAATAACTAATTTAATCATCAATTAATTAATTAATGATTAAATAGTTTAACTGAAATTGCAATAATATATATCTGCTCTACTTCAATATATAATTAAGTTCATTAAAATTAAATATCATTACACTACAGAAACATATCAAAAATGAGCATTTTAACCCTCCTTTGCTGATTTATTAATAAAAATCTGATATTGTAATAGCAAATAAATATTTTGTTGAAAATAATATTGTAAAATATATTTAATTAAGTTTCGTATCGGATTTAACTCTAAGAAAAAGCGCAATAAGCTTTATTTAATTTCAGTAAAAGGAGGAAAAATGGCAAGAGAGTGGCAGCAAAAACGTCAAAGAGAATACATTATGCCGGATGAGGTTTATTATCAGACTCTATGGGCTGTAAGAGATCTCGGACGCATGGAGAATCAACTGTTATTAATGGAAGAACAAGGGAAGTATGATACAATTGAAAATATTTCTCTTCAGTCAAGGGTAAACAGTATCAAGCAGGCACTGCAAGATGTTCCCGATATTTATAGAGAACCAATACTGAGAAATATTAAATTTAGATATACAGGAAGTGAATTTCCTGATATGATGTATAAAATTTGGAAGCAAAGATTCCTGTATAATGTAGCTAAAAATCTATCTATTATGTGAACTAAAGTAAAGTTGAATAAGATAGGCAATATACGTCGGTAAAGGTATTCACTATATTATCGGCGTATATTTATTTACAAGTTAGCAAATTGAGGTAAATTAAGTTGATTTTTTAGTTTGAATATAAGCTTTGAAAAATTTTTCGGTTCAGAGTTTACGTTAAATAAAAGGTAAATATAAGGCTGTTCATACATAAAAATATTTGAAACGGTTTGGAGATGTCAACCAAAAGCTTCACAACAACTTGACGCGGTCCCATAGATAAAAATATTTGACACGAATCATTTTTTATGCTATGATTCTGAATGTTGTATTCTTATAAAAACTCATAAATGTAAAAATACATTAAAAATGTTTTAAAATATACTTGACATTTTGACGTGAGAGTTATAGAATATACGAGCACGTTGAAAGTGCCAGGGGCGCATAGCTCAGCTGGGAGAGCACCTGCCTTACAAGCAGGGGGTCATAGGTTCGAGCCCTATTGCGCCCACCATAAATCAGGATGGCCTGGTAGTTCAGTTGGTTAGAATGCCAGCCTGTCACGCTGGAGGTCGACGGTTCGAGCCCGTTCCAGGTCGCCATTTTTAAAATATGATATAATATGCTGGCGTGGCTCAACGGTAGAGCAGCTGATTTGTAATCAGCAGGTTGGGGGTTCGATTCCCTCCGCCAGCTCCATAACTCCAATATGATAGTATGTATTAACTAATTTTGAATCTTCTCGAGGGATTCCCGAGTGGCCAAAGGGGGCGGACTGTAAATCCGTTAGCTGAGCTTTCGATGGTTCGAATCCATCTCCCTCGACCAATTTAATAAAATTTGCGGAAGTGGCTCAGGGGTAGAGCATCGCCTTGCCAAGGCGAGGGTCGCGAGTTCGAATCTCGTCTTCCGCTCCATTTTGCGGATGTAGTTCAATGGTAGAACCTCAGCCTTCCAAGCTGATGGCGTGAGTTCGATTCTCATCATCCGCTCCATTTTCAAACTTGGTTATTAGAAGTGTGGGCTCATAGCTCAGTTGGATAGAGCAACGGCCTTCTAAGCCGTGTGTCTGGGGTTCGAATCCCTATGGGCTCACCATTTTTATGCTTTCTATTGGGGTATAGCCAAGCGGTAAGGCAACGGACTTTGACTCCGTCATTCGTAGGTTCGAGTCCTGCTACCCCAGCCAATGAGACCCATTAGCTCAGTCGGCAGAGCACTTGACTTTTAATCAAGGTGTCCGGAGTTCGAATCTCCGATGGGTCACCATTCATTATATGATATTTAAATTAGTTACGATCAATTGGAGAGGTATCGAAGTGGTCATAACGAGGCGGTCTTGAAAACCGTTTGGGTGCAAGCCCACGTGGGTTCGAATCCCACCCTCTCCGCCAATAATATAAATATAATAAGAAAATTTGTTATCAGCTTTGATGGGATTTCAGAGTATAGATTTCAGCTTGGAGAAGTACTCAAGAGGCTGAAGAGGACGGTTTGCTAAACCGTTAGGGTTCGTTATTAGGGCCGCATGGGTTCGAATCCCATCTTCTCCGCCACTTAGGGGTATAGCTCAGTTGGTAGAGCAGTGGTCTCCAAAACCACGTGCCGTGGGTTCGAATCCTACTGCCCCTGCCAATTTTCTTTAAAACAATGTCGGGGTGTAGCGCAGTTTGGTAGCGCAACTGGTTTGGGACCAGTGGGCCGCGGGTTCAAATCCTGCCACCCCGACCATTTTAAAAATGAGGGCCATTAGCTCAGTTGGTCAGAGCGTCCGGCTCATAACCGGCAGGTCCTGGGTTCAAGTCCCCGATGGCCCACCATTTTTGCCCAGATAGCTCAGTAGGTAGAGCAGAGGACTGAAAATCCTCGTGTCCTTGGTTCAATTCCGAGTCTGGGCACCAATTAAATCACTCGGGATGTTATAACACTCCGGTGATTTTTATTTTACAAAAAAATCCTTTTAGGTTTAAACACAATTGTTTTTGTGTTTTGGAGAGAAATATGAGTAGCAAAATAGATACTAGTGAACATGCAGATGTCAAACGTCAAATCAATGCTGAAAACGAAACATATTCATCTGATTTTTCATTGAATATTTCAGGTCATGTTTATGAGATTAAAAGTGTAACGTCAGATACTTTTGATTCATTTGTTAAGAATCATCCTAACACTGATGTCTGTCAACTAACCTCATGGGCTAAAGTGAAATCGCCAGCCTGGGTATCTGAGCATATTGCTCTATTCTGTGATGACAAGATGGTAGCTGCGGCTTCTCTTTTGTTCAGAAAAATTCCGATGACTCCATGGTCTCTTTGCTATTCGCCTAGAGGATTTTTGGTTGATTTTGATAATCCTTCGGATGTGGAAGCTATAGTTAAGGCCTGTATCCATGTGGCAAAAAAACATAGGGCATTTGAGATTAAAATAGATCCTAATATTGAGCGAACACAAGGAAAGACAGCTATTACACGTCTAAAAGAAAATGGCTTTATTCACAAAGGCTTCACTATGGGAATCGTCGATTCGCAGCCTAGGTTTGCAATGATTACGAACATCGACAGAAGCCTTGATGATGTACTCAACTCTTTTGAAAAAGAAACTAAACGCTTGGTAGGTCGTTCACAAAAATTTGAATTGTGCATTGAAGAATGTGGAATTGATAAATTGGATGTTTTCAGCAATATAATGGAAATTACTGGGAAGAGGGATCGTTTTTTTATCAGAGATAATGATTATTTTGAAAAAATATTAAACTATTTTTCAGGCGATGCAGAGTTGTTTTTAGTGTCAACAACATATGAGAATTTATATGCATTAAAGATGAGAGAAAAATCTGAATTAAAAAAAAGCAAAGATAAACTTAATCTTAAGCTTAATACTCTCATGTCTAAGATTGAGGACTTAAATTCAGAAGTGTCTGATCATGAAAAACTATCTTCACTAGAAAGAAAAACTAAAAATATTAAAAAGGAATTAGACATTATTGATAAGAAAATTTTAGATAACGATGCTGTTACAAATGGTGATGTATCAAATAAGGTGAAAAATGGTTTTGGAAATGAGAAGATATATTTATCTGGTGCATTAATGGTGTACTGTGGATCAATCGCATATTACATGTATGCTGCATCAATTGACGAATATAGGGAACTATTTCCTAATTACTTTATGCAGTGGGAATTGATGAAGATTGCAAAAGAAAGAGGATGCAAGTTTTACGATTTTGGTGGAGTGAGTGGATACACCGATGAAGAAGATCTTAAAAATGATGCTGCAGCAGGTCTTTATTATTTTAAAAAGACCTTTGGGACTGTACTTTTTGAACGCGTAGGAGAATTCGATCTAGTAATTAACCCTTTTGTGAAACAGTTGTTCAATACTGCGATGAAGATGAGAAAAACACTTTTATCATTAAAAAAATAACAAAATGTTTATAGGAGGAAAAATGGCACAACTTTATTTTCGGTATAGTACCATGAATGCAGGCAAGTCAATTGAACTTATAAAGGTTGCGTACAACTATGAAGAGAGGGGCAAACGCGTTTTGACACTTGTACCGTCTGCAGATAACAGATACGGTACTGGTGTTATCACGTCAAGAATTGGCATACAAAGACAGGCAGTTATGGTTTCACAGGATAGCAATATTCTTGAGATTTTTATGAGGGAAAGAGAAAAAGACGATATCGATTGTGTACTTATTGATGAGTGTCAGTTTTTAAAGAAACATCACGTCCAAGAACTTGTAGAAATTGTAGATAGTTTCAATGTGCCAGTTCTTGCATATGGACTTAAGAACGACTTTAGAAATGAGATGTTTGAAGGATCATATTACCTTCTTATATACGCTGATAAAATTGAAGAGATTAAGACTATATGCTGGTGTGGTAGAAAGGCTACCATGATTGCCAGAATAGTCGATGGAGAGTTTGTAAAAAGAGGTGAACAGGTTGTCATAGGGGGAAATGACATGTATGTTTCGCTGTGTAGGAAGCATTATAACGACGGCAGATACAAACCTGAAAAATAAATAGATTTTATTAAATTTAATATTTTTATTATGATATGATTTTCGGAGGGGTAAGATGGGAACACTATTTTCGACCCTGCAAATCAAGCAGAAAGTCAATTCAGAGGTTATGGAAATTTAGGCTTGCTAAACAAGGGCTTTGTATTTGAGATACCAGTATACAAAAATATGCCTAGCAGTGTATCTCCTCTTCCTGCGTCAGGACATAACAATGCTTTTCTGAAATCACTTTCAATAACTGCTGAAAAAACAAATATTGGTATGAACAGTAATTTTAATAAGTTCACAAATAATTATGTCGCAACAGGGAATCTAAGAGGAGTAAATCAGATTAGCATAAATGCTATTCCATATAGAAATGATGTCAGAGTTACGTATAATGGTGGGCCTGGTAACAAGATTATTCTTAAAAATGGTAAGAATCTCTTGAGGATAGATGTTACATCCCCATCTGGGAGAACGATACAGTATATGGTAACACTCAATAAATAAGAATCAAATAAAGCCCAAAGATGAAAAACAATGTGCTCGTTTAATTGGCGGGCACATTATTATTTATGGGAGGGGGTATAGCCCAGTTCGAATTATCCGTTTTACGGGTGGTAGCGATTTTGTTTAATCTTAGTTGTGATTTCGTCTATTTATCTGATTTACAGCCCTGAATTGAACCACGTTGAAACATTTCATGATATATGCCGTTTAGTATAGTTCTTTTTTTATAACTCCATAAAGGAGAAATAAGATTTTTACGAGGTGTATCAGCCGTCAGTCTATGTATTATTATTTTATATGGGATTATTTCAAGCAAGTCGCATACCATTCCAACATAGTCATCGATGGACTCAAATGGGGTATAATCTGAGTGAGTTTTCGCTAGTCGGCTATTTTTGGTTATATTTAGTAGGTGCAGTTTAATTCCCCATGTTCCGCTTTTACAAACGTATTTCACTGTATCAATCATATCTTGTCGACTTTCCCCAGGCAAGCCCAAAATAATATGTGTAACAAATTTGATACCTCGCTTGCTTAGCTTATTACAAGCATCATCGTATACACTTAAATTATAGCCTCTATTAATAAATTCAGATGTTTGTGGATGTATGCTCTGCAGACCAAGCTCAACCCACATTAAAGTTTTTTTGTTTAATTCAGAAAGTAAATTAAGAACATCATCTCCAAGACAATCGGGTCTTGTAGCAATCACAATACCTGATATTCTAGGGTCTGAAAGAGCATCCATGTATTTTTCTCTTAAAATTTCAACGGGAGCATATGTGTTAGTATGGCTCTGAAAATACGCAATATACTTTGCATCAGGCCATTTTTTACTTAGAATAACTATTTGACTATCAAGCACCTTGGAAATATTATCACCAGAGGATGCCATATCTCCGCTGCCAGAGTCCGAACAAAAAATGCATCCGCCATATCCTTTGCTACCATCCCTATTTGGGCATGTAAATCCACCATCAATAGAAAGCTTAATTGTCTTATGTCCAAGCTGTTTCTTCAAATAATCGCTGATGGTATTAATTAGTGGCTGGTTTAGACCTTTGAAATTATCAATTATCAATTTTAGTCTCCTTTGAAGTTATGTTTTGCTTAACTAATCATATCATTTACAACCTTTAACGCCAAGGGGTTTTGTGGTATAATTATTAATAATATTAAGCATTAAAAAGGGTGATTATAGTGGTTGAAAAATCTATGAATAACAAATTAAAAGCTTCGCAAAATATGCAAGGCTTGGCTTATACCGAGAACAAAAGAACCGATGAATTTTGTAATAATATTGAAAGATGTAAGGGAATTATCAAGCCGACGGTTTTACTGCATTCTTGTTGTGGACCATGCAGTACGTCTGTTATTGAAAGGCTTTCTATAGGTTACGAAATAATAGTATACTTCTATAATCCTAATATTGATGACCCTTTAGAATATGAAAAGAGAAAAAAGACTCAAAAGTCTTTTATAGATAATTATAATAAAGATAATGGACTAGACATATCTTTTGTTGAGGGTGATTACAATCCTGAAGAGTTTCACGAAGTATCTGAGGGATTTGAAAATGAACCTGAGGGAGGAATGAGGTGTCCAAGGTGCTTTGAACTGAGGTTGAGAAACACTGCCCTCAAAGCAATGGATATGGGAATAAAGATTTTTGCAACTACGCTTACTGTGAGTCCTCATAAAAATTACGAGATTATCTCTGCAATAGGTCAAAAAATAGCGGTTGAGAACAATTTACAATTTCTAGATATAGATTTTAAAAAGAAAGCAGGATTTCAGAAGAGTATAGAAATTTCAAAAGATTATAATTTGTACAGACAAAATTATTGCGGCTGTGATTACGCAAGGCGAACAGATATTTCAAATGAAAAGAAAGGAAGAAAATCAAATAATGAGCAATAGACTTGTTATTCCTAAAAATTACGACCCAATGCTCGACCAGATTGAAACTCAGAGAGCAATTAAAAAGATAAAAGATTATTTTCAACAAGAATTAGCATATGGACTTCAGCTAAGACGTGTTTCTGCGCCACTTTTTGTTCAGCCTGAAACAGGACTTAACGACAACCTAAATGGGACGGAGAGAAGAGTTGTTTTCTCGCTAAAGGGCATGAATGAAGCAGAAGTTGAAATCGTTCAATCGCTTGCAAAATGGAAACGAATGGCCCTTGGGAAATACGATATTCCTGTAGGTCATGGTATATATACGGATATGAATGCAATAAGACGTGATGAAGATTTGGATAATTTGCATTCAGTATATGTCGACCAGTGGGACTGGGAAAAGGTTATAACAAAAGACGATAGAAATCAGGAGTACCTACAGGAAACAGTAAATACGATATATAATTCAATTAAAAATCTTGGAGATTACGTGAACAGATTGTATCGCAACATTCGTACAAAATTGCCAAATGAAATCTTTTTCGTTTCATCCCAAGAACTCGAAGATACATTCCCAGATATAACTCCTGAAGAACGCGAAAACAAAATAGTCAAGGAAAAAGGCGCTGTATTTATTCAAGGCATTGGTGGTGCTTTAAAATCTGGAGAAAAACATGACGGCAGATCTCCCGACTACGATGATTGGAATCTGAATGGTGATATTATTTTGTGGAATGACATGCTCGGAACATCTTTTGAAATATCGTCGATGGGGATTAGAGTAGATGCAAAAGCCATGGAGAGGCAACTTATTGAATCGGGAAATATTGATAGGAAGAAGCAATCTTTTCATAGAGCCGTCCTTGCAGATGAACTTCCTTACTCAATAGGCGGTGGTATTGGTCAGAGCAGGCTATGTATGTATTTTCTAAGGAAGGCTCATATCGGAGAGGTTCAGGCTTCGGTTTGGCCAACTGATATGATAGATGAATGTAGGAATCATGGAATAATCCTTCTTTAGTATAACAAGACAGGACATCATGTATTATTATAATTTAGTTGTAGACAATAGAAGCAGATTGACTGATATAGGGTATACGTATTCTTCAAGTCAAAAACTTGAAATAGGCACTGTGGTATACGTGAAATTTGGAAATTCTGTTAATCCAAGGCTGGCTGTTGTAATATCTGGTGCAGACAGAAGCTCAATAACAAATCCAGAAATAACTATAAAAGAAATTGTATCAGTATCTGGTGAATTTTGTCTAAGCAAAGAAGCTGTGGAAATTGCGCTGTGGATGACTTCAAGGTATGCTATCAGAAAAATCGATGCTCTTAAGTTGTTTTTCCCCCAGGGAAAGAAACCAAAGAAGAAATTACCAAAGGACATGGTATTAAATATATGCGGCGAAAGCATGAATATTGTCAGATTGACATCTGAGCAAGAAGCTGCAATTAAAGAAATTTCTATGGCTACGAATAATAGTCAGAACAAAACATTTCTATTGCATGGTGTAACGGGAAGTGGTAAGACTGAGGTATACTTTAGGCTTATCGAAAAATCAATTAAAAATGGCAAGAATACAATATACCTTGTTCCAGAAATAACGCATATAGACCAAATATTAAGGCGTCTTGTTGATAGATTCGGGCAAGATGCTATATCCGTTATACATAGCAGACTCAATCCTTCTCAAAGATTCATACAATGGCAAAAAGTGTTTGACGGTAAGTCTAAGATTGTTCTTGGGACTAGGAGTGCCTTATTTGTGCCATTGAGCAATGTAGGTGTTGTGATAATGGATGAGGAGCACGAAAACGCATACAAGTCTGATATGACACCCAAGTACGAAACCGTTGATATTGCATATAAACTAGCTAAGATAAATAACGCAGTATTAATCTTGGGATCTGCTACACCCTCTGTGGTGTCTTATTATAGAGCTAAAACTGGTATATACAGATTAATATCATTAAAACAGAAATATAACAAAGCACCCTTTCCCTCTATGTTTCTAATTGATATGAGCGATGAACTTAGAGAAGGAAATACAGGTATATTAAGCAGCAAATTATATTTAGAAATAAACAAAGCAATAGAAAGACAGAAGCAAGTTATCCTTTTTTCGAATAGGCGTGATGTCACACAAGCTATTGAATCAACATGCAAAACATTATTTCCAAAATTAAACACTGTTCGTCTGGATATGGATATTGCGACTAAGAAGACTGTTGCTGCGAATATAATAAAAGATTTCGAACTTGGGTTGCATGATATACTGATTGGTACCCAAATTATTGCAAAAAGCATTGATTATAAGAACGTTGGTCTTGCGGGGATAATATCTGCAGATAGTTCTATTAGGTCTGGAGATTATAGAGGTGGAGAGAGAACTTTTCAACTCATAACACAGGTTGCTGGCAGGGCCGGGCGAGGTGACTTTGATGCAAATGTTGTCGTGCAGACTATGGATAGTGATAGCTTTTATATAAATGCTGCTATTAATAATGACTATGATGGATTCTATCAAAGAGAGATATCATTTAGAGAGATGATGAATTATCCACCATTTTCAGATATCGTTGAAATTTCTGTTTTAGGAAAAAATCTTGAGATATGTATAAACAAAATGAATGAATATTTGAACTACGTTGGTGGAATAAATATACTGAAAGAATTGGAATTTCTATCTCCTATTGAGGATGTTTCATTTCAATCAAATAAAAAGTCAAGACTTATTGCGATGTGCAAATGCCCGCTGAAGTTGAGGGCAGAGCTTGTAAAAACTTGTAATATATTCAGTGTAAAAATGGCAAAAGATAGGGATGGAGCAACTATTATGCTCGATGTTAACCCTTACTGATAAATGGAGGAAGTATGGCGACAAGACAAATAAGAACAGATGGTGATGATATTTTAAGAAAAAAATGTAGACCTGTCGGCGATGTAAGCGATCGAATCAGGGAAACACTATCAGATATGCTCGAAACCATGGAAGAAGAGAATGGAGTTGGAATTGCGGCACCTCAAGTAGGGATTATGAGGAGAATGTTTATTGCAAAACCGTATGAGGACCAGCCTCCATATTATATGATTGATCCTGAGATTTTGAGCGAAGAAGGAGAAACCGTTGATAAAGAAGGCTGTCTGAGTGTTCCAGGAATGATAGGTACTGTTAAAAGACCTCAGAAGATAATAATTGAGGCAACTAATCTTGATGGAGTAAGACAGGAATACACATTTGAAAATTTTGAAGCTAGAGTTATGTGTCATGAAAATGATCATTTAAACGGAGTGTTATATACAGATATAGCAACAGATATTATGACTTTAGAAGAAGCTACTCGGTTAGCTGAGCAACAAACCAATACAGAAGAAATAATCAAAGACAAGAAATAGTATGCAATATGAAAAGAACAGGAGGCAGTTTTGAACATAGTCTTCATGGGAACGCCTGAATTTGCTGCGACATCTCTGAGGCGTTTGATAGATAGTGGCCACAAGGTTGAGCTTGTGGTAACTCAGCCTGATAAAAAGAAAAATAGGGGAAAGAAGCTTGTATATTCTCCTGTCAAGGAAGTTGCACTTGAGAATAACATCCCAATCATTCAACCATATAAAATCAAAAATGACAAAGAAGCAATAGAAAAACTCAGACAAGCCCACGAAAATGCGGAAATTGGAATTGTAGTGGCTTATGGGCAGCTCTTGCCAAGAGAAGTTCTAGATATGCCAAAGAAGGGATATGTCAATGTACATGCTTCATTACTACCTAAGCTTAGGGGAGCTTCTCCAATTCAATCAGCTATTTTGTTGAATGAAAAGCTCACTGGAATTAGTATAATGAAGCTTGAAGAAAAGCTTGATAGCGGTCCAGTTTACTCGTCTGTAAATGTTGATGTAGAAGGAAAAACCGCTGGAGAACTTGAATCAGATATGGCAAAGGTTGGTGCTGAGCTTCTAGTGAAAACTCTAGACAGATTTGATGAAATCAAACCGCAGATTCAAAATGACTCTGATGCTACTTTTTGTGGAATAATTAAAAAGCAGGATGGGCACATTGATTTTTCAAAGGGAGCAGATGAGATAGAAAGAATGTGCAGAGCATATGATCCATGGCCAGGCTCTTTTGCAAGCATTGAAGACAAGACTTACAAGTTTTGGAAATTCGATGTTATTAAGTCAGTTAGTTCTGATAATGTTAAAGTGAAAGAGGAAGATGTTTATTTTAAAACAAATGTTGTCCCAGGTGAAATTGTCGAAGTTAGTTCTGATAGACTGGTGATTGCTTGTGGTATATATGGAGAAGAAAGAATAAGCGTTTTGGAACTTCAGGCACCTGGAAAGAAGAGAATGAATATTGAAGATTTTCTTAGGGGTAATAAGATTTCTAAGGGAATGAAATTTGTTTAATTGGAGGAATAAATGTATTTTGTATCTATAATGTTATTGGTTGTGAGCTCGATTTTTGCTATGTATGCACAATTTAAAGTAAAAAGTACTTTTGCAGCTTATAAAAATATCGGTATAAAAAATAGCGTTACAGGCGCAATGGCGGCTAGGAAGGTGCTTGAGGCTAACGGTCTTTCGGAAATTGATGTTAAACAAATCGGAGGAGTCCTCTCAGATCATTATGATCCTAGGAGTAAAGTTATAAGTTTATCAGGTGATGTTTATGCAGGGACATCAATCAGTTCGGTTAGTGTTGCAGCTCATGAAGTTGGACATGCAATACAGCATAACAAACGCTATCCCATGCTAGAATTTAGAAATGCATTTGTACCAATAGTAAACCTTGTGTCAGGTGCAGTATGGCCTCTAACCATAATCGCAATTTTCTTGATGTATAACTATCAATCTGAACTTGGCAATATGTTTTTGAATATGGCTGCAATAGGTATGGCTGCTGTGCTAATATTTCATCTTGTAACATTGCCAGTTGAAATAGATGCAAGCAGGAGAGCTCTTAAGCAGTTAGAGTTTAGCGGTATACTGCAAGCTGAAGAACTTGCGGGGGCAAAAAGAGTTTTATCTGCGGCCGCATTGACATATATCGCAGCGTTAGCAGTTTCCGTTGCAAATCTAATTAGAATTTTGGCATTGAGAGATAATAGATAATTGAATAGGGCAGGGACTGTCCGAATTAACGCCTGTGGAGATAGTAGGTTGCGAGGTCGATAAAGCATGAAGCCCATTGGCTTTAGACAATGGCTAGTTCACAGTAATATATAATTGGAGTTTAACACGTCTTAGATGAAAAATGATTTTAAGAATAATGCCAAATCAAAGGACCTTGATGTAGATAAAGGGTTCAAGCGTAAATTTAAAAATGCGACTAGAAAGTCAGGAAAAATTTCCAGAGATCGTGAAAAGGCATTGGATATTTTCACTAAAATAGAAAAGGATAAAGCCTATAGCAATATTATTTTTGAGAAGGAACTGAACAAAATATCATTAAACAGAACTGACAACGATATCGATGGACATTTTAATGAAATATCTGATGTGGAGCAGGTTAACTATTCATTTGTTAGGAATTTAGTTTTGGGAACTCTTGAAAATAAGCTTCTTTTGGATTACTATATTGATAGATTCTTGAAGCACAAGCTGAAAAGGAAATCTGATGATGTTAGAAATATTTTAAGACTTGGAATTTACCAGATTATTTTTATGAATTCTGGTAAAGATTACGCAGTATGCAATGATATGGTTGCAATTACAAAAAAAAGGCTAAGAGGATATGAAGGACTTGTCAATGGGGTTTTGCGCAATGCAATCAGATCGAAAGATACTCTTGCACCACCAGAAGGTAATGATGTAAAATCAATGAGTACAAAGTATTCTATTGATGAATCGATAATCAATTTATGGTTAGATGGTTATGGACTTGATAAAACAATAGAAATTTGTGAAAACTCATGCCAGAGAGCGCCGCTTTTTGCAAGAGTTAATATAGGACGTATAAATCGAGATGAAGCTATTGATTTACTTAAATCTCAGGGCATAACTGCTGTTAAGACCACTGAAAGTGATAGAGGAATTGTAATCGACCAAAGGAGTCAGGCTGCAGCAGTAACAGGAAAAGCTTTTAAAGATGGCATCATATCTTTTCAAGATCTTTCATCCATTCTTGCGGTGGATAAACTAGGTATTAATGACAATGATTACATACTCGACATGTGTGCAGCACCTGGAGGAAAATCAACTTCTGCAGCAGAGCTTGCAAAGCATGGAAAAGTTGTTGCTTGGGATGTTTATCAACACAAAATAGATTTGATCAATAGGTATGCTAAGAGATGTAGTCTGTCTAATATTGAGGCGTGCGAATATTCCGCACTTGAATTTCAACCGGATTATGCAGAATGCTTTGATAAAGTGATACTGGATCCACCGTGCTCAGGTCTTGGAGTTATCAGAAGACGTCCTGAAATAAGATATAAGTCTATGAAGGACTTTAATCTGCCTAATCAGCAGTTATTTATGTTAAAGTTAGCAGCTCGTTATGTGAAGCCGCAGGGAAGTATTTTGTACTCAACATGTACTGTTAACAAAGAAGAAAATGATAATCTCATCAACAGCTTCATGAGTTTAGGCTATACTGACGATTTTGATATACTGTATAATCAGCAAATTTTTACTGGAGAATACGGTGCTGACGGTTTTTATATTTGTATTTTGAAGAAGAGAGGTTAAAACCATATGGATGTTGGTTTCAAAACTGACAAGGGAATATCAAGGTTTAACAACGAAGACGCGTGTTATGTGATGGTCGATAAGGGGGTCTTTGTTGTAGCTGATGGTGTTGGAGGCAGCAGTTCAGGAGAAATTGCAAGCCGTACAGCAACTAGATTTATTACCCAATACGTCGAGGACAATCCCATTGATTCAAAGTGGGATGAAGATAAAATTAGGATCTATTTTATCAAATGTCTTAATCAAACTAATGAGATGATCCTAGATATGGCTAACCAGTTTGAAGAAAATAATGGTATGGCGACAACGGTTGTTGTTTCTTATATATCAGGTTCAAAAATGTATGTCTTCAATTTGGGAGATAGCAGGGCGTATCTTATTAGGGATAATGAAATTGAGCAGATAACAGAGGATCACACATATGTTAACAATCTTGTTCAAAGAGGAAAAATAACACCAGAAGAGGCTCTTGTTCATCCTGATAGGAATCAGATTACGAAAGCTCTCGGTGCCGAGCCGCAAATATATCCAGATATGTTTGTTGTTTCTCTTAAAGCAGGGGATGTCGTAATTATGTGTACGGATGGACTTTATGTTGAAGTTCCGCATGTCGATATCAAGAGAATTATATCAAGTGCAAACACAATGTCTGATGCGTGTTCGGAAATGGTTGATTTAGCAAATTTAAACGGGGGTAGCGATAATATTACAGTAATTTCCCTGAAAATTGATGAGGAGGATATCAATGAGTAATAACAAATTATTAGCTGGTCGATATGAGCTAATCGAAAAAATAGGTGATGGGGGAATGGCTGTTGTCTATAAGGCAAAGGATAGACTTCTGAACAGATATGTTGCTGTAAAAATTTTGCGACCTGAATTTACAAGGGATGCACAGTTTATTGAAAGCTTCAGAAAAGAATCGCAGGCGGCTGCGGGGCTTCAGCATCCGAATATTGTAAATGTATATGATGTCGGTAAGGAAGGTAATATTTATTTTATCGTTATGGAGCTTATAGACGGTAGACCTTTGTCAGATATTATTGAGGAAAATGGTCCACTTGACTATAGGAATGTTATCGAAATTGGGAAGCAGGTTGCAGCAGCTTTAAGCCTTGCTCATAAGAATCATATTATTCATAGAGATGTAAAACCACATAACATCATGATTACTAAAGATGGTGTAGCTAAGCTTGCTGACTTTGGTATTGCCAAAGCAATCTCTTCATCTACTATTGTCAACAAGGATGAAGGTGGTCAGGTTATGGGATCTGTACATTATTTCTCACCTGAGCAGGCGAGAGGAAAATATGTAGATGAAAAATCAGATGTATATTCTCTTGGGATTGTTTTGTACGAAATGCTTACAGGGGAGGTTCCTTTTGACGGAGATAATCCAGTAGAAATTGCACTAATGCATATTAATGAGGATATTAAGCCACCTTCACAAATTATAGATAATGTTCCTCCTGCTCTTGAAAAAATTATTTTAAAAGCAACTGATAAGTATCAGACTAACAGATATGAAAATGCAGAAGTTATGTTTGAAGATTTAAACAATGTGGATTTTCTATCGAAAAAAATAGGTGATAATATTTTGATGGAGGGTGCAACTCGAAAGAAAAAACCTGTAAAAATTAATGATGAAAATGAAGAAAAATTAAATGCTATAATTTCAGATAAAGGGGGTAAGAAGTCTTCTAAAAATAAGTCTAAATCATCAGATGAAAAATCAAAATTTAAGAAGGCATTGCCTTGGATTATTGCTCTTATTGCACTAATAATTGTGGGGGCAGTGGGTGGATATTTCCTTTCATCTAAGTTTTTAGATGATGATAACAAAAAAATTGAAGTTCCTTCGCTCAAAGGCATGACATATGATGAGGCATCAGATGAACTGGATAGCTTAAATCTAAAAATTGAAAAAGGCGATGATGTTTACAGTGCAGAAATTGAAAAAGGAAAGATAGTATCTCAATCACCAATAGCTAAAACCAAGGTGAAAAAGGGCAGCAAGATTAAAGTTAATATCAGCAAGGGAAAGAAAGCTGGACTTGTACCTGAGCTTATTGGAAAAACATATAATGATGCAGACATTTCAGCTACATTAAGTCAGTATGGATTTGTCCTAGGTAATGTTACATATGATGAAAGCGAAAAATATGATGAAGGTATCATAATAAACCAAACTCCATCGGCTGGATCCACGTCAAGAGCTGGTTCAGCAATCAATATTGTAGTTAGCAAGGGTAAAAAAGAGAAATCTAAAGTACCTACACTAACTGGTTTAACTGCCGATCAAGCTGTACAAGCATTAAATAAAGAAGGACTTCAGGTAGGGGATATATCTTACGAGGAAAGTAATGTGTACGGCAAAGATTTTGTTATGTGGCAGCAATATAGTGCAGGAACGGAATTGAAGAAGGGCACATCTGTTTCTATTAAGATAAGCAAGGGAATACCTAAAGTTCCTGAACCTCAAAATCCTGATAATAATGAAAATCCTCCACAAGAATAAAGGGTGTCAATACGTATTTTATGAATCTAAATGAATTTAAAAATAGATCTGAAACTTTTGATGATAATTCTATTATTACTGAAGTAGAAGGTAGAATAGTTAAGGGGATAGCCGGCTTTTACTATGTGAACACCCATTTTGGAGTAGTCACAACGCAGGGTCGAGGTAATCTGAAACGAGACGGAGCTACTTTGTATGTTGGTGATAAGGTAAAGCTTACAATATTAAATTACGATAAATCAGATTACGACGGAGAGCTTAAGGGTGTAATCGAAGACGTTTTGCCAAGACGCAACTCTTTTGTTAGACCTCAGATTGCAAATGTTGACTTAATTGCAATAGTTGTGAGTGCAAAAAAACCAAAAGTTAATTTAAATTTATTAGATAAATTTTTATGCGTATGTGAATGCAAAAATGTGGATTGCATTATATGTGTAAACAAAACAGAGGATGAGCAGGGCAGTTCAGTATATGAGCAGATAAAAGACATTTATAAAGATATGTATGAGACGGTGGCTATCAGTGCTAAAAAATCAATAGGCATTGATGACTTGAGGAGTAGATTTGATGGTATCACTGTTGCGCTCGCTGGTCCCTCCGGTGTAGGTAAATCCACAGTTTTAAATGCTTTAATTGGCAGAGGACATATGCAGGTTGGAGACATAAGTCGAAAAACAGAAAGAGGAAGGCACACGACAAGACACGTTGAACTCATTCCATTGGATACAGAGGTAAATAGCTTTATATTTGATACACCTGGCTTTTCATCCCTTGACTTGCCGGACATTGATAAATTTGACCTAAGATATTGCTTTCCAGAGCTCGAAAGAATAGGAATGCAATGTGACTTTAAAGATTGCTTGCACATTAAGGAACCAAGATGTGCTGTTTTAGAGGCTTTATCAAAAGGAGAAATTTCAGGTAGTAGGTACGATTCATATAAATTGTTTTTAAATGATATAAGTAATAAAAAGAAATATTAATATTATTGTGCAGAACATTAATTGATATTTTTAAGGAGGATTCGATTGAAACTTTTGTCACCGTCGCTGTTAGCGGCTGATTTTTCAAAACTTGGAGATGAGTCGGAATTGATTTCTGGTGCAGGAGCGGATTTTCTGCATATTGATGTAATGGATGGACATTTCGTGCCGAACATTACGTTTGGCTCATGTGTACTAAGAAGTCTTAATAATCGGAAAACTGTGCCGTATGATGTTCACTTGATGATTGAAAATCCAGATTCATACATTGAGGATTTTGTTTCTGATAAGACAGAGTATATCGTAGTTCATCAGGAAGCTTGTAGACATCTTCATCGTACGATTTCTCATATCAAATCTTTTGGAATCAAGGCGGGTGTATCGATTAATCCTGGAACTACAGTTGAAACTATATATGACATATTGCCATTTGTAGATATTGTGCTTATTATGTCTGTTAACCCAGGCTTTGGGGGACAAAAATTTATTCCTCATTCATTAAAAAAAATTCAACGTCTGAAGGCTCTTAGAGAAGAAATGAATTTAAATTTCTTAATAGAAATTGATGGTGGGGTGAATGAAAATAATATTAGTGAGGTCATATCATCTGGTGTTGACATAGTAGTTGCAGGTTCTGCAATATTTAAAAGAGAACCTAGAGATACAATCCTTCAGGTTAAAAAGATTAAAAGCATTATGAATAAATGATTAAATAGTGGTTATCTAATGTATCGTAACACCCTTGCTTTAGCTGTGAGTAGCATCAAGTGATAAATGCAATCACAAACTAAAGCTATGCATTAGAAAATGTTTCAAAAAAATGCCTTTCTCAGCAAATTAGTTTATGTTGTTGAGAAGGGCATTTTGTGTATTTTTCATTATATTTCCATATCCGTACTATTGTGCAGGATCTGGCTCCGGTTCAGGTTGAGGTTGAGAAGAATCGGGTTCTTTACTTTCAGGTAGCTTTGCATCGGGTGCAATAGGATATTTCTTAGCATCCTTATTGTGGAGAGGACAGTGAAATTTAGGTATACTTTCATCTGTGCCATCTTCGAATTCAGTTTCAACTAAATTTGTGCACCAAGGAGTTGCAAGCATTCCAGAATCCTTGCATATCAAGACCTTTTTAGGCTTCTTTTCTTCTAACTCATTTTTTATATCAGCAAGGGAAGAAGCTCCCGTTTCTGTGCCCTTAACAAAATAATTGCCTCCTACACTTATGACATCCGAAGGCTGTTGAGGATATGAGCCTTGATAATTTCTATTTATTTGTCTCATAATTCTTCCCCATAGAAGACTTGCGGCAGTACTATTATTAGATAGTGATATGGAGACATCGTTTCCTATCCATACTGCGGCCGCATAAGAAGGCGTATAACCTGCACACCATACGTCTAGGTCATCACTGGTTGTACCTGTCTTGGCGCCAACTTTAATCCCAGAAATAGAAGCATTATTAGCGTAACCGCTTGCAGCAGAGAATTGTAAAATTTGGTTCATAACGAAAGAAACTCCATCACTCAAAACCTTAGAACCCTTATTTTCATTGGAATCTAGAATAACCTTGCCCCTTCTGTCCTCTATCTTGGTATAAGCTAAAGGCTTGTATACTGTACCGCCGTTTGCAAACGCTGTATATGCATTCGCAAGTTCAAGTGGGGATATACCATTAACCATACCGCCAAGAGCAATGGCTGAAGGATTTAAATCATTTACATTGCCGTCTTTTTTCAGTGTAGTGATGCCAAATTTTTCAAGCATAGAAACACAATAGTTTGTTCCAACCTGTAATAGAGTTTTAACTGCAGTAGGGTTTCTAGAATATGCTATAGCAGATTTAAGATCAAGAGGACCCATGAAATTGGAATCAGCATTAGAAGGCCAAACCTTTCCATTGATTTTAGTAGGTTCATCAACAATCACAGAAGCTGAGGTAATATAATCGCCCCAATACTTAGTTCCTTGTTTATCGATATTAAAATTCTGGAATGTATGTTTTGCACCCGATTTAGCTTCTTCGGCACTTTGCTGGATGGCAGGAGCATAAACTCCAATCGGCTTTATTGCAGAACCTGGCTGTCTAGGGGAATTAGCTCTATTAAAAAGTGAACGCCCCTCGGTTTTTCTACCGCCAATCATAGCCTTTATTTGACCTGTTTTAACATCAACTATAGTCATTGCTGCTTGAGGTTGAACTACCTGCTGTTTTAATTTATATGAATTTGCGGTAATTGTTACACTCCCGTCTTCACCTATAATAAACCAGTCTGGATGCTCTTTAACAAATTTTGCAGAAATAATCGTATTTCCATCATCATCCTTTTTCTTATCACCCTGAGTGACATTTATAAATCCGCCAGATATAACATAAAGATGATAATCCTGTTTTCTGAACAAACTCTTAAATTCAATACTTATATCAGGCTTACCAGAGACCTGTGTATCATAAAAATTCAACTTTTTTCCTGCGGCTAGGGTTATTGAACCGTTCTTATTTTTCCAGGCTTCATCTAATGGGAAGGTGTATGAGCCGTCTTCTGCAAAATAGTTATCATAGTTATATAATACAACATTACCCGATTCATTGATAAAATTCCCATAGCTGTTTTGATTCATATTAATAGGGTCAGGAAAGTTTGCATCATTTTCAAACTCGGCTTCAACGATATCCTGAGCTTGGGAATCTAGGGTTGAGTATATCTTAAGCCCTCCATCGTAAACTTTTTCTATGGCTTCCTCTTTGCTAATTTTATACTTTTTAGCTATATCATCAGCAACCTGCTTTAAGAGGAAGTCATTGAAATATGCGGACTTTTTCGATGTAATAGTGTAATTTGGATTAATTGCATCCTTTAAAGGCGTTTTTATAGCTTCGTCATACTGCTCTTTTGTAATCATATTTTGTTCCTTCATGAGCTTCAGACATAAATGTGCTCTTTTTAACCCCATATCATTAACAACATACGCTCCACCTTCAGTTTTTCTAATTACTTGATTTTCATCATAGTTTTTCATATCACTTAAATTTACAAACTTGATGTATGCAAGATCGGTTGGCGCCTTAGGTAAAGCAGCAAGAAGGGCAGATTCAAAAATGCTGAGATCAGCAATGTTTTTTGAAAAATATGCTTGGGAAGCAGTTTGTACACCGTTTGAGTTATTCCCAAGAGCAATGGTATTTAAATACGCTTCTAGGATTTTCTCTTTGCTTAAGTTTTTTTCTATGATTACAGTATAATACGCTTCGATTATCTTTCTCTTTATACTTCGCTCAGATTTTGACTCTTTTAGAAATATATTTCTTGCAAGCTGCTGCGAAATTGTCGATGTACCGCTAACTCTTCCAGTAGTGAGTGAATCTTTTAGAGCACCCATAATGCGCACAAGGTTAAATCCAGAATGTTTCCAAAAGGTTTTATCTTCTATAGCAATGAATGCATTTTTTAAATCATCAGGAAGCTCTTTGTAGTCAACATTTGATCTGTTTTCAGTGGCATAAACAGTGTCGATTAGTTTTCCTTGATCATCATATATAACTGAGCTCTCCGACAAAATATCGTAGATATTGTCTGGATCAATTTTCTCAGCATTTTTGACAACATAACCAATGTATGCAATTGCAATAATAGCTATTGATAGGAAAAGCAACAAAATAATAAGAAGAACTTTCTTCCATGTCTTCATTTTGATTTTAGCATCGGAGTTAATATTATTCATAAAACTATCCTTTTTTTTAATGTATTTTCCGTGTAATTATAACATATTTTAAATGTCTAGACAAGAATATGGGGATGCTATAAAATGGAATAAAATTACATTTGTTAGGAAGTGTACATTTATAATATAAGAGAGCGCTACGAGATAATGCTCTAATACTATAAGTAGATTGAGAAGAAAAATATTTATTATAGCATTAATGCAGTCAATGGTTGCTTATACGTATGTTGAAATAAGCTCCTGTTTCTCTGTATTGATATTTTCTGTTTGTTTAATATTGTTGTTGTGCAGACTAAAATTTAAGGACTATTTCCTACCAACACTTATATTTTGTATTGTTTCAATGCTTGCTTGGCAGGGCTTCTTGTCATTTGAAAACTCTGAACAAGAGGTTTTGAAATTACCACTAGATAAAGAAATTCAGGTTACCGGAATTGTAATATCTAAGGATACTATCAATGCATCAGAAGCTAATGGAAGTGATTATGCAAAAATTATAATTGAGAACTCTAATATCAATGGCAATATATTACTCAATGTATATTCTGAAGATTACAAGAAAATAAGTGTAGGAGATTTTGTTAAGTGCAGGGGCAAATTTGAAATCCCAAAAACAGCAAGAAATCCTCGATGCTTTAATTACAAGCGTTTTCTAAATTGTAAAAGAATTTTTTTAATGGGAAGCAGTAGGAATGTTAAAGTCTTTGACAAATCAAATAATATTAGATTCATTATTTATAGATATACAGAGCATGTAAGAGATGTCATTTTTCATGATGTTGGATCTAATAAAGATGATGTTATAGGTCTTATTAAGGGGATAGTTCTAGGAGATAAAACAGGAATCAATGAAGAAGCTTATAATAGATTCAGGATATTTGGCACAGCTCATATTTTGGCAGTTTCTGGTCTTCACATTGGCATTCTGTTAACTTTTTACAGAAGAATTTATAGGATTAAACCTAATCCAATATTTACGGTAATAATCGTTATTATTCTAATTTGCTATGGTAGCTTAACTAGGTGGAGTCCATCTGTTTTTAGAGCAGTATTTATGTCGCTATTGTATATTCTATCTCAGATTACTTCACGTGAAGTGGATCTTCTTAGTTGTCTTGGCGTTACATCAATTATATCAGTATGCCTAAATCCTTTGGTCGTAAATACATTGGGATTTCAAATGTCGTATCTTGCTGTTCTTGGTATTGGAATTATATCACCTGTAATATCAAGGAAGCTTGGGCATATATTTTCTAATAAATATGGTGATGTGCTGAGTAGTGAAAGGATATGCTCTCTTGTTAATGGGATATCTATTTATATTTCTGTTCAAATAGTCGTATTGCCATACATTCTTCAAGAATTTAACTATGTTTCTCCCTTAGGCTTCTTGCTGAATCTTCCTGTTATTATTTTGGCTGGGCTGATTGTTGCTTTTTCAATAGTATCTATATTTTTTATAATTATATTAGATTTAACTGTATATATAGTCCAAAGTAATACATTTGTCATTTTAGAAAATAATTTTATAAATGAACTCTATTTTAAATCTTTTTCATTTCTAGAAAAAATCAGGTATTATATTGATGCAATTATTTGGGGATTAGGCAAGATGATGATGGACATACATTCTTTTGCAGCGGATCATCTGAAAGCATCTTTTGAATTCGTTTTACCTGGGAAGGCAGCTACTTATACCTTCATTATTGCAATTCTCCTCTTTTTCTCTGAGTCATTTTATATTGACCTTAATAGAAAAAATAGGATGAGGGTTGCGTCATATTTTGTTTTCTTATTCTGTATATTTTTCTCGATAAACTCAATTGATAGGACACCGTTTGATAAAGCCAATATAGTCATGGTTGATGTAGGACAGGGAGATTGCATTCACGTCAGGAGTAATGGAGGAATCAACGTGATGCTAGATGGAGGTGGATCAAAATATAAGAATATAGGTAAGCTTGTACTTAAACCATATTTGCAACAAAATAGGATTGGGTCGCTGGATATAGCTGGGATTACTCACGAAGATATAGACCACTCAAAGGGTATAAAGGACCTAAAAAAGATTTATAATATAAAAAATTATGTTGAGGGGGCATATGCCGGTGAACTTGCGAAGGGAAGTGGGATAAGGGTTAGAGTGTTGTGGCCTTTTAAAGATGATGAGATTGAAGCTGGAGAGGATAACGAAGGAAGTTCAGTATTTCGTATTGATGTAGAGGGGATAAGTGTATTGGTAACTGGTGATATTGGGATTGAAACGGAAAAGAAGCTAATAAAAAAATACAATGGTAGTGATATGCTGAAGGTGGATGTATTAAAGATTGGGCATCATGGCAGCAAATATAGCACTTCAGACGAATTTTTAAAAGCAGTAAATCCCAAGATTGCTCTCATAGGTGTAGGCAAAAATAATTACGGACATCCCTCACCTAGTGTCATTGATAAACTTAAAAAAAATGATATAATACTTTATAGAACTGACGTGCACGGTGCTATAGGATTATGGAAAGAGAGTAATAGAATTAGAATATGTACTATGCTAAGAGAATGACGGATTATGAAAGATTCGTAAGTGATGAAAAAAATGGCTATAGCAATTTGCTTATATTTTGTGGCAAGGAACCATATCTTTCCGCATGGGCTAAAGACAGGATTATCAAACAAAATATTGAAAATTCCGCACGTCTTATGAATTTAACTGAGCTTGATGAGCTTTCTTATAGCTTTAGCGAACTGAAACAGTCTATGGAATCATTGCCTATTTTGGGTGGGCGTCGTGTAACCGTTATCAATATCTCTGATGCAGCATTTTTAAAAAGTGATAATGATAATATTCTAGGACTTTTAGAAAACTACAAAGATGATAAAAATTATAATATACTTATATTGAATTTCTTGTCCACTGACAAGGTGAATATAAGTGTAAAAATGAAGAAATTATTCACAATTTATGAGTTTAAAAAGCTTAAAGATGAAGATTTATTCAGCTTTATTCACAAACAGCTCAAAAAAAAGAAAGTCTTTATAGATGACAAATCGATTAGACATCTTATAAATGTGAGTGGATATTTGGAAAGAGAGAGCGATTACGATCTCAGAAAACTCACATCTGATCTTGATAAAATAATATCATATTTTAATCAAATGGAAGTTACAGATAGCGATGACATTAAAGCAGCTATAGACGGGGTAGTGCTTGGATATCAGGAGTCTTATGTGTTTTCTCTAATTGATAATATTTTTGCCAAAAATACCAGTAAATCTATAAAGATTTTTAACAATATTTATCCACTAGAAAAAGATTTAGGAAGGCTTATATCACTCATTATATCGAGTTTTGAGATAGCGCTTTCCATTAAGCAATTGGAAAAGGATGGCGTTAATATATCAGAAGCAGTGAAGATTTTAGGTGTGAATAAGTTTAGAGGTGAAACCATCAGAAAAAATACAGTTAAGTTATCTGAAAGCGAAATCAAAACCACACTTATGAAAGCATACAAAATAGAGGAATTTCAGAGGAAGGGGTTATTTGATCCAAAGACCTCCATAGAATATTTTCTTGGTACAATTTAGTTAGAACGGAGAATTTAATATATATGAAAAAAAGAAGATTAGCAGAGCTGAGTTTAATATTGGTTACGCTTGGATGGGGCGTGTCATATTATTTAATGGATATTTCGTTAACTGAAATGGGTCCATTTACTTTAAATGCATATAGATTTTTGATTGCCTTTGCGGTTGCTTCTATTTTGTCGTTCAGACTAATTAAGGATGTTAATAAAGAAACTATCAAATATAGTTTTTTTCTTGGCACATTGCTTTTGTTTGTTTACAGTGGTGCGACCTTTGGTGTTAAGCATACAACTCTATCGAATGCAGGGTTTTTATGTGCTCTAGCGGTTGTGATTACACCATTTATAGAAACTGTTTTTCTTAAGAAGCCCTTGCCTGCAAAAGTTCAAATTTCAGCTGTCGCATGCCTTATCGGGATTATGCTTATGACACTTAAGGATGATTTTTCAATTAATATGGATCATCTGCCGGGGGATTTGCTATGTATACTCTGTGCGTTATCTTATGCATTTCACATTTTAGTGACACAGAAAGCAGTCAAACAGGAAAATATAAATTCATTCCAGCTCGGAGTTTTTCAACTTTTTTTTTGTGGAGCTTACTGCCTAATCATGGGATTTATTTTCGAAACACCCGCGGTTCCTTCTAATTGGAGAGTGGGAGGGTCAGTTCTTTTCCTTGCGATATTTTGTACAGGTGTGGCATTCATAGTTCAGTCAGTTGCTCAGAAATTTACTGAAGCTAGCAGAGTGGGAATAATATTTTCGCTTGAGCCAGTCTTTGCTGGAATTGTTGCATATTTTTTTGCGGGCGAAATACTAACGGTTAAGGGATATATAGGGGTTATAATAATGATTCTTGCGATTTTATTTCTTGAAACAGACTTTAATTTTTTAAAAGTTAAAAATAAGGAATAGAATCTGAGATATAATGATTGATTTATCTTTAGACAAACTCTATAATTAAGCATAGAGATAAAAATTTGTCAAAGAAAGTTTTCTGATAGGAGGACGGTGTAATGAGCAAAAAATGCTGCTGTGGCAACGAGAAGACGGACCAGTTTAAAGAGCTGGCGCCAACTATGGAAAAGTATGCTAACACTCCGGGGAGTCTGATTACTATTTTGCAGAAGGCCCAGGAAATTTATGGTTATCTATCCATAGATGTTATTAATTATATTTCTGATTGTACAGGTATTAAGCCAGCCAAGATTTATGGTGTAGCTACTTTTTACGCACAGTTTAGACTTCAGCCAATCGGCAAGAACCTTATCATGCTATGTCAAGGTACGGCATGTCACGTAAATGGGTCTGAACAAATCGAAGAATCAGTCTGTGAATACCTCGATATCAAAGATGGTGAAACTACACCTGATGGTATCTTTACTTTGAATAATGTAGCATGTCTTGGTTGCTGCTCTCTAGCTCCTGTAATGATGGTACGAAGCAGTGAGGGTGATGAGACCTACGGTAATTTAACTAAGGAAAAGGTTACCAAAATTCTGGACGAAATTAGAGCAAGAGAATAGGAGGATACCATATGAAAGTTGTTATTGGTCAAGGTAGCTGTGGTATTGCCACCGGTGCGAAGAAAACGGAAGCTGAGTTTAGAAAGCAAATAGCTGAGCATAACTTGGATGTCTGTATTGACTTTACAGGTTGTGTAGGCACATGTTATCTGGAGCCTATTGTCGACGTATATGACGATAATGGAAAAGATTTCACTCGTTACATCATGGTTCAGCCAGAAAAGGTTGAAAAGATTGTTACAGAACACCTTGCAGGGGGAAAGCCTGTCGCAGAGTATTCAATAACAGATGAAGATAAACAATTTATAGCAAAACAAAAGAGAGTTGTTCTCAGAAATTGCGGACTGATAAATCCTGAAAATATCGATGAATATCTTGAGGTTGGTGGATATGAAGCAACCAAGAAAGTGGTTACGACCATGAGCCCTGACGATGTAATTGAAGAGATTAAACTCTCCGGTCTCAGAGGTAGAGGTGGTGCAGGATTCCCAACTTGGTTCAAGTGGAATGCCGCTAAGAGCAATCCTGGTAGCGAAAAATACATTGTCTGTAACGCGGACGAGGGAGATCCAGGTGCATTCATGGACAGGTCAGTTCTTGAGGGAGACCCTCACGCAGTAATCGAAGGAATGATTATCGGCGGATATGCAATGGGTGCGACCGAAGGCATTATCTACTGTCGTGCTGAATATCCGCTTGCTATCAAAAGGCTTGAACTGGCAATGTCTCAGGCTAGAGAAAAAGGATATCTAGGCAAGGACATTTTCGGGTCAGGTTATGATTTTGATTTAAGAATCAAAGCTGGCGCAGGTGCATTTGTGTGTGGAGAGGAAACTGCCCTAATAGCATCACTTGAGGGTGAAAGAGGCATGCCTAGGCTGAAACCTCCGTTCCCAGCTCAAAAAGGATTTTGGCAAAAGCCTACGAATATTAATAACGTAGAAACCTTTGCAAATGTGCCTTGGATAATCGTAAACGGTGGTAAAGCATTCGGTTCTATGGGAACAGAAAAATCAAACGGAACCAAAGTATTTGCACTTGCTGGAAAGATTAAGAAGGGTGGACTTGTCGAGGTTCCTATGGGACTTCCTCTAAAGGATGTAATCTTTGGAATAGGCGGCGGAATCAAACAGGACAAGAAGTTTAAGGCCGTACAGATGGGTGGACCTTCAGGAGGGTGCATTCCGGACAAATTAATCGACACACCAGTTACATACGAGGATATCAACAAAACAGGTGCAATCGTAGGATCCGGCGGTATGATCGTAATGGATGAAAATACATGCATGGTTGATATGGCAAGATATTTCCTAGATTTTACAAAGAAGGAATCTTGCGGGAAATGCAACTATTGTCGTGTAGGTACCAAGAGAATGCTTGAAATTCTTGAGAGAATCACACAGGGAAAGGGCAAGGATGGAGATATAGAATTACTTGAAGAACTTGCTGGTAAGATTAAAGATGGCTCAATGTGTGGACTTGGACAGACAGCGCCAAACCCTGTTTTAACTACACTGAAATATTTCAGAAATGAATATGAGGATCATATTTATAATCACAAATGTACTGCTAAATCATGTAAGGCTTTGATACATTACTTCATCAAGGATACTTGCGTAGGATGTACAGCTTGTGCAAGGAAGTGCCCTGTTAATGCTATTTCAGGTGAGGTTAAGGGTCAGCATGTTATAGATCAGGAAAAATGTATTAAATGCGGAAAATGTGAGGAAACTTGCAGATTCGATTCAGTTGTAAGAGAGTAGGAGGAAGTCATATGAACAAGTTTAGAATGAACATAGATGGCAAAGAAGTATTTGGACTTCCAGGTCAGACGATTCTTGAAGTAGCTCGTGAGAATGATATCTTTATTCCAACTCTTTGCTATGACGAAAGAACAGCAATTTATGGATCATGCGGAATCTGTGTTGTAGAGGTGGAGGGCAACCCTAAGCTTCTAAAAGCTTGTGCTACAGAGATTTCTGATAATATGATAGTAATGACAGATACAAAGAGGGTACTTGAATCAAGAAAGACAAACCTTGAATTGCTTCTGTCAGATCACCAGGGAGACTGTGTAGCACCATGTAAGCTTGCATGTCCAGGACATACTGATTGTCAGGGATATGTAGGACTAGTTGCGAACGGAGAATTTGATAAGGCTAATGAACTAATTAAAGAGAGAATTCCTCTACCTGCTTGTATAGGTCGTGTCTGTCCTCACCCATGCGAGGATGCATGTAGGCGTGGACTTGTTGAGGAACCTATAAGCATAGCAATGATTAAGAGATTTGCAGGTGAATACAACCTTGCTGGCGAAGAACTCTTTATGCCTGAAATTGCAGAAGATACTGGAAAGAGAGTTGCAGTTATAGGTGGTGGACCTATGGGTCTTTCTGCAGCATACTTTTTGAGACAGAGGGGACACGATGTAACTATATTTGACAGCATGCCTAAACTAGGTGGAATGCTCAGATATGGTATACCTGAGTACAGACTTCCTAAAGAAGTTCTTGATATGGAAATTGCAATCATAGAGCACATGGGTGTTGAAATGATTCCTAACACCAAGGTAGGCAAGGATATTCCGTTTGATACAATAAGAGATGACTTTGATGCCGTGGTAATGGCAATCGGAGCCTGGAAGTCAACAGGTGTAGGCTGTAAGGGTGAAGATGCTGAAGGCGTTTGGGGCGGAATCGATTTCTTACGAAAAGTAGTTAGAAACGAAACTATTAACCTTGGAAAGAAAGTTGCCATCGTCGGTGGTGGTAACACTGCAATGGATGCATGCAGAACAGCTGTAAGACTAGGAGCCGAAAAAGTTTATAACGTATACAGAAGAACAAAGGATGAGATGCCTGCGGACTTGCTTGAGATTGAAGAAGGTGAAGAAGAGGGCGTTATATTCAAGAACCTGACTAATCCATTAGAAATAGTAAAGGACGAGAATGGTCATGTTAAGGAAATGATTCTTCAGGTTATGGAACTTGGCGAACCTGATGCTTCAGGTAGGAGAAGACCTGTTCCTGTAGAAGGCAAAACAGAAACCATAGAGGTGGATAACGTAATACTTGCAATAGGTCAGGCTGTAGATGCAGAGCTGTTTGAACTACAGAAAACACGCAAGAATGCAATTGCATATGACCCTGATACTTTTGCAACATCTATGGAAGGTGTATTTGCTGGCGGTGACTGCGGTAATGACAAAATATCAATTGCAATCGAAGCTATAGCAGATGCTAAGAAGGTTGCAGTAATTGTTGACAGATATCTCGATGGCGAAGATGTAAAATACGAAGAGCCATATTACGTTAAACGTGAAGATATCACTGAGAAGACTTTTGAAGACAGAGAAAGACTCTTTAGAGAAAAGGCTGATCAGCTAAATGCAGCTGAGAGAAAAGATAACTTTACAGAAATTATATACAATGGGCTAACTGAGGACCAGGCAATCAAAGAAGCAAACAGATGCCTACAGTGCGGATGCCATGACTACTTTGAATGTAAGCTCATTGATTATTCCAACTTATATGATGTAAAACCTGAAAGATGGGAAGGTGAAAAGAGCCTTGTAGAATTCGAGGATGAGCATCCGTTCATCGTAAGGGATCCGAACAAGTGTATTAAATGTGGACTATGCGTTAGAGTCTGTGATGAGGTAATGGGCAGAGGAGCGCTCGGACTTGTTCACAGAGGATTTGACACCGTTGTAAAACCTACACTTGAAGGTCCTCTATGTGAATCAGGTTGCGACTCATGTGGTCAGTGTGTAACCCTTTGTCCTACAGGAGCTATACAGGAAAAGCTTTCAATAACTAAGGAAGTTCCTCTAGAAAATGAACATGTTGTAACAACTTGCTCATTCTGTTCGGTTGGATGTACATTTGACCTTGAGTACCACGGAGATATGCTGATTAAGGCAAATCCTCTTAAGAACGGTCCTGTCAACAAAGGACTTTGCTGCGCTAAGGGTAAGTGGGGCTTTGACAGTGCACTCTTAGAGGGGAAAATTCTAGACCCTCTAGTTAAGGATGGAAAATCATTTAGAGCAACTGACTACCATGAAGCCATAATTCTTGTTTCCAAGCAGCTCCAGAGCATCAAGGCACGTAATGGTGTAGGCTCACTTGCAGTTGCAATATCCGATAGATATACAAATGAAGAAGCATATGTGATGAAGAAGATGGCAAAAACGTTGGGAGCAAAGGTATTCAGCTTTAATAATAGGCACAATGGACTAGCCGATGTATTTGGTCACGACTCATCTCCAAACACAATAGATGAGCTACTCTCAACTAATATGATCATCACAGTTGGATTCATGAAGTACAAAAATCCTGTAATATGGAATAAAATCAAACTGGCATCAGAAGCAGGTGCAAAGGTTGTTGTTATTGGAACTCGCGAGACTAATAAGTTCTTTGACTTTGCTGATGAAATCATCGAAACAAATGACGATTTATCAGCTCTTAAGGGTATAGCAAAAACCTTGATTGCATTAGGACAAACTTCCGATATCGAAGGCTTTGATGAGTTTAAAGCCAGCCTTGATAATATCGATGTTGACGACAAAATAGCTGAGATAGCAAAGGAATATCTAGCTTCTAAAAAGGCTATGATAGTTTACCAGCAAAATGTTGTAAGCGTTGAAGCTGCTACATTAATCGGTGATATTGCTATGCTTTCCAGACACATAGGTTCTCCTAGAGATGGAATACTTCTAGTGAAAGCTAAGAATAATTCGCAGGGTATTGTAGATATGGGTATAAAGGCAGGTCCTGAAGTGCTTGAAGGCGTTAAGGGTCTTATAATCTTCGGAGAAGAAGCCACAGTCGAATTACCTGATCTAGATTTCTTAATGGTTTCAGACACACATATGACAGAAACAGGTAAGAAGGCAGATGTATTCATTCCAGGAACTGGATTTGCAAGCACTGACGGAACATTTACTAACACTGAGAGAAGATTACTACCAGTTGAAGCGGCAATTGATGAGGATGTTGATTTCAGAAACTGGGAGATTGCAGCTGAGATAGCATATGTATTTGAAGAAGACTTCATGTTTGTCGATGAAGAAGACATCTCAAAAGAGATGGATGATCAACTTCCACTTTATAAATATGCTGAATTAGGAGAAATCTTTGGAGGAGTATTATCTCCAATTGATTCTAAGATTATCACGGTAAAAGACGCGAAACTAATAGATAAAATGCCTGTTGCTGATACTCTTATGAAGTCAATAATAGAGAGAATCCCCGAGGTAGTGGAGAATTAACTGAAGCATAGATTATATTTATCTACGGGAACGAAGCGTCCGCTTCAGAACCAGCTTCAGTATCAGCTCTAGATTAAGAAATACCCGATAGTATGTATAAGATGATGCATACTACCGGGTATATTTATTACCTTGCTTTAGTTGTGATTGTCAAATGTTAGATGATATTAACCTAGCCTTATTTTAGACCCTCGATAAAGTCAAAAGGCACGATTATTTTGTTGCCCTTAGCGTAAGGAGCAAATGTCAATTCGCCTTTAGACTTCTTGCCGTGATCGTTAAAATTGTATTTAGTAGAATCAGCCTTTAGAGTATATTTCATGCTTCCTTTAGATACGACAATCCTTGTAGAGTCATCCTTTTCTGTGATTTTCACCTTATAACCCTTGCCCTTAGCAGCTGCTTCCAGATCTACAGGAGCAACAAACTCTGTTTTTCTAAAGTTCTCAGCCCTGTCGTTTATATTGTCTGTTGCAGTGTACATGAGAGCATTGTACATCATTTTAGCGTTGTTAAGCTGTTCGTTTGTCATGTCGTTTGCAAGCTTAGTAACATAGTCACTGCCATCCTTAGGGTCCTTGTCGTAAGCACTCTTTACTTTTTTGACCTGTTTTAGCATCTTGTTATGCATCATTTCTTCTTGATATTTCCAGAAGGATTGCACACCTTTACCAAGAAAATCTCGGTCAGCGTTAGCCAGTGTATCATTTCTCTTGAATATCCAGTAAGCACTCTTTGCATTGTATGCAGAACCATCAACTTGGTAAGCCTTGTTAGTATCGGTTATACCACTGAAAGCAGGCACAAATACTGAGTTTTCAGCATTGCCCATGCAGAGCCATTGTATAGAATTAGACTTCTTAGGGAGTTTGTCAAAAATTTGAATAGCGTGAATATCAGAAGAACGAGTTACACCTATAGGTCTTCCAATAGCTGGTGTTTCAGGATCTTCCTCTTTCATCCTTGCTAACATAGCGTTGTATTCCTCTGACTTTTCAGGAACATCCATTGCGTAAGGTGTGTCTTGATACCTATTTCTATACATATCAAATACTTGCTGCATCTTTACTTTTTCATCAGGCTTGTAGAACAATGGATAGAAGTTATCACTCTCATAGTCGCCAGTGTTTTCCGGAGCGAGAATCTTCTTGCCCATCCATGTTCTCAAATTTGAATAGTCATCTCTTTTGTTGTCAGAAACTGATTTTGCAAGGTTATACTGGTCGCCGTCTTTTACTGCACCCACCTTGTCAATAGTCTCAAACAAATTCTTTGAAAATACGTAATTATCTTTATCTGCTTGGTCAACAGCACCTATCATAAATTGATTACCAAAAACAGAAACCATATCTGTAGGCATCTTCATAGCTGCGTATGTGTGGCCACCGTAAATCTCGAAAATCCATGCTTCCTTGTTATCGGCAAAGAACAAAATATTTCCCTCCGACGAGCCGTATTTATCTACAAGCTTAGCGAGTAGATCCACAGCTTCTCTTGATGTTTTTACCTGGCATGCGATAAGTCCTGGGAGAATTGCTTCTCTGAGTCCTATGTCAACAAACGGATCTTCCTCAAGATATTTATCGCTAGGATCAGCCGAGATCGTACCAACTACAGATACACCGTAAGAATTAGTGCAGCTTGCAGGATAGAGACCGTCCCCAGCATCGGATGAGTCTAAAAGATATGTATACTTATAAGTTTTTTCAGGTAGTGGAACTTTGAAATTGTCCATACCCTCACCCGTATCGACAAAGTATCTACCTTTTTCATTCTTTGCTGGCTCAACCTTGAACATTTTGTTGTACGCACCGCCGCCTTGGTCTTCACTTCGAGCAATAACGGTGGTACCGTCTTCACTGACATCTTTTCCGACATACATGCCTGTGCATGCCCACGCAGGAGCAGACATAGCAAATAGTCCCATAAGAACTAATGCAGTCGTTCTAAATAATTGCTTCATTTAATCTTCCTCCTATAAATGAATATAATGTTGTCTATATTTTAACATTATTTTGTCAAAAAGAACATAATGAGTTATAATAAAAAGGAAATTAAAATGAAAATAAAAGGAGTGATGAAAATGGACAAAAAGAAGAATTTGACATTTGAGCCAAAGAGCGGATGGCTCCAGCTAAAAGACAAAGAGATTAACAATGTTATGAAATATAATGAAGACTATAAGAAATTTTTGAATGTCGCAAAGACTGAGAGGCTTGCGGCTCTTGAGATTATAAGACAGGTGGAAGAGGCTGGATTTGTCGATATAAACAAAATTGTGGATAAGGGTGAGAAAATAAAGCCTGGCACTAAGATTTTCGTAAATAATAAAAACAAATCTATTGGACTGTTAATTATGGGTAAACAGCCACTTGAGAATGGAATGAACATCGTGGGATCACATATAGACTCTCCTAGGCTTGACTTCAAACCGAATCCAATATATGAGGATGGACATATTTCTCTTGCGAAAACGCATTACTATGGTGGCGTGAAAAAATATCAGTGGACTACGATTCCTCTAGCTATTCACGGTGTTTTGTTTAAGAAAAATGGCGAGCAGGTAAATGTTGCGATTGGAGATAGTCCTGATGATCCAGTATTTTGTGTGACCGATCTTCTAATACACCTTTCAAAAGCTCAGATGCAGAAGAAGATGGCGGAAGCTGTTACTGGTGAGATGATGAATGTAGTGCTTGGAAATATTCCGCTTAAGGATGAGAAGGAAGGTGAGGCTGTTAAGCTTGGCGTTCTATCTATCCTGATGGACAAGTATGGCATTACAGAAGAAGATTTTCTGATGGCTGAGATTGAAGTTGTCCCGGCAGGTGATGCAAGGGATTTGGGCCTCGATCGTTCAATGGTTCTCTCTTATGGGCAGGACGACAGGGTTTGTGCATATGCTACGCTAAATGCAATTATTGACATTGAAGATCCTGAATTTACGGCATGCGCACTATTCATGGATAAGGAAGAGATTGGCTCATACGGAAACACGGGGATGGATTCTTACTTCCTTGAGAACACTATTCATGAGCTTGTTTCACTTGAGGGAGAATATTCAGCGCTTAAGGTTAGAAGAGCTATGAAGAATTCTAAGGTTCTATCTGCGGATGTTACGGCTGCCTACGATCCAGATTTCCCTGAAGTTATGGAAAAACAAAATACTTGTTATCTTGGCTTTGGTGTTGCTGTTTCAAAATACGGTGGTTCAGGCGGAAAGGGCGGATCAAACGATGCAAATGCAGAATTTCTTGCTGAGCTGAGGAAGACTTTTGCTGATAATGATGTTGCTTGGCAGATTGGAGAAATGGGCAAGGTTGATGCTGGCGGTGGCGGAACAATTGCATATCTTCTAAGCAGATATGGCATGGAAGTAGTGGACTGCGGGACTCCTGTTTTGAACATGCATTCTCCTAACGAGATTTCGTCGAAGGTTGATAACTATATGACTATGAAGGCATATAAGGCTTTTATGAAATAAAAAAGTAGTGTTAAATTATAGTGTTGTAATATTTGAAATGCATACAGCTAAGAATTAAAAAAATAGGTGAGACCCAGGTCATTAGTTGCCAGGAGTTTCGCCTGTTTTGTTTATAAAGTATACTAAAAAATATAAAGTTGAATTTTGTGATTTTTATGAAATTTAGTTACTTTCGATAAGATCGCGTGCATTTTCGATAGTTGCTGTTGTGATTTTGGTACCGCCGAGAAGTCTAGCAATTTCCATAAGTTTATCTTCACCCGTAATTTCCTCTACATATGCAAATGTTTCCGAATCATCAGATTCCTTATATATTCTATAATTATGATCTCCCTTTGCAGCAATCTGTGGTAGGTGAGTAATAGAAATGACCTGGTGATTTCTAGCAAGAGACTGAAGCTTATTGCCAACAATGCTCGCTGTTATGCCGCTTATGCCTGTGTCGACCTCATCAAAAATTAGAGTTGAAATATTTTCAGAGTCTGCTGTTATAGATTTGATTGCCAGCATAATCCTCGACACTTCACCGCCAGAGGCAACCTTAGCAAGAGGCTTAAGAGGCTCGCCCTTATTTGTTGTTATAAATAGTTCAACCTCATCCATGCCTTTTGGACTAGGAGTTTTTAGGGGAGTAATGGCAACATCTATCTCTGCATCCTTGAAATTGAGTTGAGCGAGTTCAGAAGCTACGGCCTTAGACAACTCTTTTGCGACTTTTTTCCTTGCCTCTGTAAGAGCATTACCATCACTATAGAGTTTAAGTCTTGATTCTTCAAGTAAGACTTTTAGCTCTTCCTTTTTCTCATCAAAGGAATCCATATTATTCAGCTTTTCAGAAAGCTCATCTCTATGCGCTAAAATTTCTAGAATTGTCGGAGCATACTTCTTCTTTAGGCTATCGATAAGCGACAGTCTTTCCATTATCTCATCCAACTCTCGCTCGGAAAAATCAGATGAATCCAGCAGAGTGTGCATTTTTGATGTTACGTCCGAAAGCTGTATTGACAGGGATTCTAAATTATCAGAAAGAATATCAATGTCTTTTGTATATCCAGAAATTGATTGGATATTTGATAGGGCAGTTCCAATAAGACTTTCCGCAGAAAAATCACCTGAAGCTAAGGCATCATAGGAATCAGACAGAGCACGAGAAATCGCTTCAGCATTTTGAAGGAGCTTCATCCTGTCTTCAAGCTCCGCATCCTCACCATCCACAAGATTAGCTCTGTTAATTTCCTCAATTGAATATCTATAATAATCTGCTTTGGAAGAGTCCTCCTTGATTGATGTTACTAGTTTGTTATATTTCCCCTTTATCTCAGAAAATTCATTGAAAGAATTGATATATGTAAGGTAGTACGACAAAATATTTTGTCCGCCGAAGGTATCGAGAAGGTCGATGTGTGTCTCAGGGTTTAGGAGCATATTATTGTCAAATTGCCCGTGAATCTGTGCATTTTTTTCAGAAATAGAAATAAGGCGTCCCAGAGGCACGCCATTTCCGTTAATTATACAACGGTTTTTACCATTTAAGGAAATATCTCTAACAACCGTATATTCATTATCTCCAAGTTCAGCAATCATTTCAACTGTTGCCTTGGAAGCACCGTGTCTGATAAAAGTCGAATCAGCTCTACTTCCAAGAGCAAGACTAATCGCAGTTGCAACAATTGATTTACCAGCACCTGTTTCGCCTGTTATAATATTTAGACCGGAATGAAACCTAAATTCTGTATCTTTAATTATTGCAAAATTCTTAATCCTGATAGATTTAATCATAATGGCAGATGTCTTTTTGCAATAAGGTCATCAAGTATCCCTAGTATTTCTTTGGTGTTTTTTTCATCATCTACAATTAATAACAAAGTATTGTCACCAGCAATACTTCCTACAAGATGTGGAAGACCAATGGAATCAACAGCTTCGCCTGCAGCATGACCACAACCAGAAAGTGTTTTTACAACTATTAAATTATTAACGGAAACAGAAGACTTGATACTCTCACGGAAGATTTTCTTAAATCTATCTGAAATAGGCACATCATCTGTAACATTGGCGGAATATTTATAATGTCCGTTTGAAGTTGCTACTTTGATGAGCTGCAAATCCTTGATATCTCTTGATACGGTAGCCTGTGTTACGGGAAAACCAGATTTTTCAAGAAGTTCAACAAGCATTTCTTGGGTGTCAACATCATAGGTGTTGATGATTTCTAAAATTTTATTCTGTCTTGAGTAACGCATAATTAATCTCCTTATATTTAAGAATAATTATAATAATTCGTAAATAGTATACCACGATATAACTAAAATGTATATATCTTTATTTAAAAATTATTGAAATTTTATGAATTATTTTTTATAAATAATGAGGATGTATTGTGCCTATATTTGGGAAGTATATATCTTGCACAAAATAGACAAACACGTGTTCATATGCTATAATATTTTAGAGAAATACATAGCTATATTTTTCAACTTTTACAACTGTAATATGGGGCTTTTTAAAGGATGGTATAGTATATGAGGATACTCGGCATAGATCCAGGGTATGGTATTTTGGGATGGTCTATCATAGATAAAATTGGAAATAAATTTATTCCAGTAGATTTTGGCTCAATTACAACAGAAGCTAAGATACCAATGGAAGACAGGCTTGAATACATATATAATGCACTAGAATCAATTATTCATGAATATAAACCTGAAGAAGCATCGATTGAAGAATTGTTTTTTAATAATAATGCAAAAACAGCATTGCTAGTCGGACAGGCGAGGGGTGTTGCGATACTAGCATGTGTAAAAGGCGGACTAATTATTAATGAATATACACCGCTTCAAATCAAGCAGGCCCTTGTAGGCTATGGGAGAGCTGATAAGAAGCAGATACAGGAAATGGTAAAGCGCATTTTGAATCTGAGAGAAACTCCAAAACCTGATGACACTGCTGATGCTATTGCTGCAGCCATTTGCCATGGACACAGCCTTGGGGGTAGAAATATTTTGTTGCGTGAAAAGAAGGGGATTTAAATATGATTAAATTCTTAAAAGGTAAATTTCATCCATACACATTTGGAAGTGTTATTGTAGAAACTGAAAGCGGAATCGGATTTGAAGTTTTTGTGCCTTCAAATTCATCCGTGTACAAAATACTTGAGGGCGAAGATGTCAAGCTATATACGGAGATGGTTGTCAAAGAAGACAGCATGACGCTTTACGGATTCAGCGAGCTTGAGGGTCTCGACATTTTCAGAATGCTTATTACGGTAAACGGAGTCGGTCCAAAGGCAGCTATGTCTATCATGTCAACGTTGAATACAGGACAGCTTTTGTCGGCTATAGCGAGTGCAGATTCAAAGACGATAGCGACTTCCCCAGGGATAGGAAAGAAAACTTCTGAAAGACTGATTTTAGAACTTCAGGATAAGATTAAAAAGAATTTCAATGCTTCAGATGGTGCAGATTTATCAGATGTTGCAGGCATTGATGTGACGGCAGGAAGCGAGTTTGAACAGGCCCTTGAGGCTATGATGGCACTTGGGTATAACAGAGCTGAGGCCTTGGGTGCACTTGAAAAGGTTAATGGCAAGGCTAAAACTACTGAAGAATATATTCGCAAGGCATTGGGCCAGTTGATTTAGAAGGAGCATTAGTTAAAAGGAGCACTAGATGGATGAGAGAATAACGCAAACACATTCCATAGGCATTGAGGATAAGCAGGACCTAAGCTTGAGACCGCAGAAGCTTGAAGATTTTATCGGGCAGCGAAAAGTCAAAGAAAATTTGAAAGTTTTCATTGAGGCTGCAAAGATGAGGGGAGAGCAGCTTGACCACGTGCTTTTTTATGGTCCTCCAGGGCTTGGAAAGACAACGCTTGCGGGAATTATTGCCAATGAACTTGGTGTTGAAATTAAAATAACATCGGGTCCTGCAATTGAAAGAGCCGGGGATCTGGCGGCGATACTCACAAATTTGAACGATAACGATGTTTTGTTTATCGATGAAATTCATAGGTTAAATCGTTCCGTTGAGGAAGTACTATATTCCGCGATGGAGGATTATGCTCTTGATATAATAATTGGAAAAGGCCCGTCGGCAAGGTCAATACGTCTTGACATAGCAAAATTCACTCTAATAGGGGCAACGACAAGGGCTGGCAGTCTTTCGGCTCCACTACGAGACAGGTTTGGTGTTATAAGCAAGTTTGAAATCTATGAGGAAGACGAGCTAGCTGAGATTATTAGACGTTCTGCTAGTATTATGAACACAAATGTTGAGCCAGATGCGCTGCTTAAGATGGCAAAGTGCTCGAGGGGTACACCGCGTGTTGCGAACAGAATTTTAAAGAGAATCAGAGACTTTGCTCAGGTCCTAGGTGATGGCAAGATTACACTTGAAAGTGCAAGCCGCGGACTTGAGGCTCTTGGAGTTGATGAGGAGGGTCTTGAAACTCTTGATAGGGATATACTGCTCACAATCATAGAGAGATTTGGCGGAGGACCTGTTGGAATTGATACGATTGCCGCTTCAATAGGCGAGGAAAAGGTTACTATTGAAGATGCTTACGAGCCGTATTTGATACAGAAGGGATTTTTGTATCGAACTCCTAAGGGCAGGATGGTATCGCAGGCAGGCTATGAGCATATGGGGCTTGACTGGATTCCTGATGAGAATCAAAATGTTCAGAATCAGAATGTTGAGAATCAGAATGTTGAGATTTCTGAGCAGCTAAGTATGGATGATGTAACAAAATAATTGTAGATTGGAAAATTTTATGTAAGAACGAGATGATACAGAGCATAAAATGATGTGTAATTTAGAACGAGATGACACAAAACATAAATTGATGTGTAATTGATAACAAGAAGGACGATAGATGCGAATAGAAGAATTTGATTATAATTTGCCGGATGAACTGATTGCACAGTATCCGAGTAAAGAAAGAGATAAGTGCCGCCTTATGGTTTTAAATCGTAAGGATGGCTCTATTTCTCATGAAAAGTTTTACGATATTATTGATCATTTAAGGGAAGGCGACTGCATGGTTTTCAATTCCTCAAAGGTTATACCAGCGAGGCTCTTTGGAGAGAAAATTGGCACAGGCGTTAAGGTGGAATTTCTTCTAGTGAAAAGGCTAGATAATCCAGATGAATGGGAAACCATGGTAAGACCTGGCAGAAGACTAAAACCTGGGGACAGAGTCGCTTTTGGTGAAGGAAGCAATAAAATTGAAGCGGATATAATAAGCTATTGTGATGGCGGAACAAGAATTGTTAAATTCCACTACGATGGGATTTTCATGGAAAGACTTGAAGAACTTGGCAAAATGCCTTTGCCGCCATATATCGACAGAGAATCCGAGGAAGAAGACAAGGAGATGTACCAAACTGTTTATGCGGATAAGCCCGGTTCGGTTGCCTCTCCGACTGCAGGACTTCATTTTACAGAGGAACTGCTGGAAAAAGCCAAAGCCAAGGGGGTAAAGCTTGAATTTGTAACACTCCATGTCGGCATAGGAACCTTCAGACCTGTAAAAGTCGAAAATATCGAAGCTCATCAAATGCACTTTGAGGAGTATTCGATAAGTGATGATACCGCAAACTCAATCAACGCAAGTATTTTGTCGGGGAATCGCATAATTTCAGTGGGTACGACATCCACAAGAACGCTGGAAAGTGCAGCCTTTAAAGACGAGAAAACTGACAAGTTCCTTATAAAATCAGGCGGAGGCTCAACTGGAATATTCATTTATCCAGGCTATAAGTTCAAAATAGTCAATGCGCTTGTGACGAACTTCCACCTGCCAAAGTCCACACTCATAATGCTGATTTCGGCACTTTATAACAGAGAAAAGATTCTGGAGGCATACGAGATTGCCGTGAAAGTAAAATACAGGTTTTTCAGTTATGGGGACGCAATGCTGATAGAGTGAGATAATAATATTTTGGAGAATTAAATTAAATGAAGCACAGTATCAAATACAGTTTAATAAAGAAGGACAACAAAACAGCTGCAAGGCGTGGGGTTATCTCAACTCCTCATGGAGAGATACAGACGCCAGTTTTTATGCCGGTAGGTACAGCGGCGACGGTAAAGGCGATGAGGCCTGAGCAGGTTGAGGACCTTGGAGCCGAGATTATTTTGTCGAATACATATCATCTATACCTTAGGCCGGGGCATGAGCTTATCAAAGAGGCTGGCGGACTGCACAATTTCATGAATTGGCATAAGCCCATATTAACTGATAGCGGCGGATTCCAGGTTTTTTCGCTTAAGGGGCTTCGAAAAATTACAGATGAGGGTGTTATCTTCCAAAGCCACATAGATGGTTCAAGGCATGAGCTTACACCTGAAAAAGTCATTGAGATTCAGAATGCACTCGGTTCAGATATAATGATGGCATTTGATGAATGTCCGCCTTATCCTGCCGAGAAGTCTTATGTAGAAAAGTCATTAAAAACTACAATAGAGTGGCTAAAGCGCTGTAAAAAAGCACATCATAACACGGAAAAACAGGCTCTATTTGGGATAATGCAGGGTGGCATGCATTACGATTTGAGGAAGCAATCAGCAGAGGCGATTGTTGAACTGGATCTTCCAGGCTATTCAATCGGAGGCCTTTCTGTCGGAGAGCCGAAGGAGCTCATGCTCGAGGTTCTCGATTACTGCGTTGACTTCTTGCCTGCTGATAAGCCTAGATATGTTATGGGTGTTGGAACGCCGGACTATATATTTGAGGGTGTTGAGCGAGGCGTTGACATGTTTGACTGCGTTCTTCCAACGAGGGTAGCCAGAAATGGGCAGGCTATGACAAGCGAGGGACCTCTGAACTTAAAGAACAAAAGATTTGAGAGGGACTTTTCGCCTCTTGATCATAAGTGCGACTGCTACACTTGCAGAAATTACTCAAGAGCCTACATTAGACATCTCGTAAAGTCTAACGAAATATTCGGTTCTATGCTGCTTTCAAATCATAACCTTGCATTCCTTGTGAATATGATGAGGGGCATTAGAAAATCAATAGAAGAAGACAGGTTCACCGAATTTAAAAAAGACTTTTACGAGTCATATTATGGGAATGAATCTGGAAATAAAATATAGAAAATTATGAATATATAGATAAGTTTTCTGAAAGTTTAAATGAAATTTTGAAAATATATGGAAAAAAATAAATCCTGAAAGCAATTTCTAAATATGGGGAAATATATGATAAAAAAACAATCCTTTAATATAGATGTGAAGCCGATTTGTCCACATAGCGAGTTTTGTGGCGGATGTAAATATCAGGGTGTTGAATACACAAAACAGCTTGCAGAGAAAGAGAGTTCGGCACGCGGGTATTTTGTTGAAAAGGAGGCACCTGAGCCAGCAAGATGGGACGAAATTCAGCCTTCGGTATCGGGAATCTATGAGTATAGAAATAAAATGGAGTTCACATTCGGAGACCTTGTGAAGGGCGGCGAGTTAACTTTAGGAATGCATAAGAAGGGGCATTTCATGTCGATTGTAACTGTCGATCAGTGTCAGCTTGTTTCAAGAGATTTCTGTGAGATATTGAAATACACGCTCGAATTTGCACATGCTAGTGGGTATGGAAAATACAATAAGAAGACACATACTGGACTTTTGCGCAATCTTATCATCAGGCGTGGCGTTCGAACAAGCGAGTTGCTAATAAATATTGTTACGTCAACCAAATCAGAATTTGACGAAGATGAATTTGTAAAAGGACTTTTGGCACTTGAACTTGATGATAAAATCGTTGGAATTTTAAGGACTTTTAATGATAATATCGCTGATGCAGTAAACCCAGAATCGGTTAAGGTTTTATGGGGCCAAGATTATTATATGGAAAAAATCTCAGGGCTTGATTTTAAGGTCAGTGCTTTTTCTTTTTTCCAAACAAATGTTGAAGCCGCTGAAAAGTTATATGAGGACGCTGTCGGCCTTATTGATGACCTAGGTGGGAAACTCGTTTTTGATTTATATTGCGGGACAGGTACGATAAGCCAGCTCCTTGCGAAGAAGGCTGACCATGTTGTTGGCGTTGAACTTGTTGAGGAAGCCGTCGCTTCAGCCCGTGAAAATGCAGCCATGAACGGACTAGATAACTGTGAGTTCATCGCAGGTGATGTATATAAAGTGCTTGAAGACTATCACAAGAAGCCTGACCTCATAGTTGTTGATCCTCCTCGAATGGGGATGAGCGAAAAGGCGGTCGACAAAATAATGAGCTACGGCGTGTCTCAAATTCTTTATGTTTCTTGCAATCCAAAGACACTTGCAATTAATTTGAAGCAGTTTGAAACAGGTGGATATGTGATATGGTGTGTGGAGATACAAAGAATGCTTTAGAAAGTGAGGACTACTAAATGATGAGATGGATAATAAAAATAATCTTGTTTCCAATTAGCTTGGTGTTGAGTATCCTTACAGCATTTCTGACATTCCTACTTGGTATCGGAACAGCCCTACTATACTTGCTGATGATGTTTTGCATATTTGGAGCAATTGCATCTTTTATGCAAAAAGAAGTTGCCATCGGAATAGAAGCATTGGTATTAGGATTTTTGTTAAGTCCTTATGGAATACCGATGGTCGGAGCAGCTGTTATAGCGTTCCTTCAGGAAATCAACGAAGCAATAAAATCAATCTAAAAAAATTCATACAAATGGTTACCAAAGGCGATAGATAAAAAACTATCGTCTTTTTCTTTGCCAATTTTTAAGGAGGGAGGTGAAGCGATGGACTTTGACTATTTCTATAACAGAGAAGCAGAAAGATTTAACTTTCTAAAAGTACCTGAAATATTGGTAGACGGAGAAGAATTTAAGGGATTGTCTGCTGAAGCAATTATCCTTTATTCCATGCTTTTGAAACGAACAGGAATGTCATTTAAGAATAACTGGATAGACAAGGAAGGCAGAGTATTTATCTATTTCACAGTCGAGGAAATTATGAAAAGAAGAAATATCTCAAAGCCTACTGCCATAAAAACATTAGATGAGTTAGACAGCAAAAAAGGGATAGGGCTGATTGAAAGAGTAAGACTTGGACTTGGTAAGCCGAACATCATTTATGTCAAAGACTTTATGAGCATAATAGCGGTAAAAGAAAATGACCTCTTGAAGTCAAAAAACTTAACTTCAGAAGTAAAAGATTTTAACCTCAGAAGTAAAGAAAATGAACTTCAGGAAGTTCAAAATGTTGACTCT
>QWCB01000248.1_pt1 | contig 59734 bp, 44 predicted proteins | sample 1972511 | NCBI WGS metagenome assembly QWCB01 (sample SAMN09866719, study PRJNA288562) | Human gut metagenome isolate term5_stool, whole genome shotgun sequencing... | isolation source: gut | host: Homo sapiens | place: USA: California | reverse complement strand
TCTCTCCACGCCCTACTTCGTATCGCTCTACTTGACGGGGTGCATCGCGATGGGCGTGTTTGTGAGCGTGTACAACTACCTGAGCTTTGTGCTAACCAAGGACTACCACCTTCCGCACTACATTGTGACCTTGATATTCTTGATGTACGCCGCGGGCATTCTGGGAGCGGTGTGGTTCGGTAAGGCGAGCGACCGTCGTTCATCAAGGTGGTTGCTTCGCCTTTCCCTGGGGGGGGTGCGCGTTGGGGATGGTGCTGATGGCAGTGCCATCGCTGGCGGTGGTTATAGTGGGTTTGTTTTTAATGACGCTCTCTTTTTTCGGGGCGCATACGATGGCGAGCCGTATGGTGTCAACGAAAGCTAAGGAGGGGAAAAGTAGCGCCACGTGCCTCTACTGGATGTTCTACTACTTCGGGTCGAGCTCCATGGGGTATCTCTTGGGGCTGGTGTACTTTGCCTACGGCTGGATGGCTTTCATCGGGGTTAATGTGTTGCTGCTGGGCATTGCGGCGGCGGTGTCAGGGCATTTCATACAGCCGCGCTACGTGCCGGGAGAGACATTTAGAGTGCCGAGCTGAAAAGGTTGAAGCGCATTGGAGTAATCCTGCGGACTGACGTGGAGAGTTGCTCCTCCATGGTTGCGATGCCTGGCGTTTCATCCCTCAGACGCATTCTGTAAAATGCTTTGCTGAACTAAAAATAAACGGTGGCTGGAGGAATACCAGCCACCGTTTTGATAGTCAGGTCGTGCGCTTCCTACTTCTTCTCCATGCCTTCCGCGAAGTGGCGGTAGAAGAGGGGTATGGTTTCGATGCCCTTGAAAAACTGCGATAGCGGGAAGTTTTCGTTGGGCGAGTGGATGGCATCGCTGCCGAGCCCAAAGCCGAGCAGAATGCTCTTTACGCCGAGCTTGCGCTCGAAGGCACTGACGATGGGTATGCTTCCGCCGCTGCGGTAGGGTATTGGCTCTATGCCGTAGGTCTCCTTGATGGCGCGGCTGGCGGCCTGGTAGCCAATCGTGTCGGTGGGGGCCACGTAGGGGTAACCTCCGTGGTGGAACTCCGCCTTGACCTTTACCGACTTGGGAGCGATCGACTGGAAATAGGTTTCAAATAGCTTTCCAATCTTCTCGTAGTCCTGGTTTGGCACGAGTCGCATGCTGATTTTGGCGTACGCCTTTGAGGGGATAATGGTTTTTGCCCCCTCCTCGATGTAGCCTCCCCACATCCCGTTGACATCGCAGGTGGGGCGTATGCCGGTGCGCTCGATGGTGGAGTAGCCCTCTTCGCCCTGTAGTGCCGCCACGTCGAGTGCCTTCATGTACTCCTCCTGGTTAAACGGTGCGCGCGCCATGTTTTCGCGCTCCGCGGGGCTCACCTCAAGCACATCGTCGTAGAACCCCGGGATGGTTACGCGGCCCTTCTCATCAATGAGCTGCCCAATCATTTTTGATAGCACATTCACTGGGTTGGCCACTGCGCCACCGTATATGCCGGAGTGCAGATCAACGTTGGGGCCTGTTACCTCTACCATCACGTAGCACAGCCCGCGGAGCCCCACGGTGATTGAGGGGAGGTCGGGCCCCATCATGGAGGTGTCGGAGACCAGGATGATATCCGACTTGACGAGCTCTTTGTGCGAGTCAAGCCATTTGTTGAGGCTGCTTGACCCGATCTCCTCCTCGCCCTCAAGCATGAATTTCACGTTGCAGGGGAGGGTGTTGGTTTTCACCATCAGCTCAAAGGCCTTGGCATGGATGAACGATTGCCCCTTGTCGTCGTCTGCCCCGCGGCCCCATATAATGCCGTCCTTGATGACCGGTTCGAAAGGCTCGGTGCGCCACTCGTTGAGCGGCTCGGCGGGCATGACGTCGTAGTGCCCATAAACCAGCACCGTGGGCTTAGATTTGTCAATGATCTTTTCACCGTAAACGATGGGGTTCCCCTCCGTGGGCATCACCTCTGCCCTGTCGGCCCCCGCATCGAGGATGGTCTTTTTCCAATACTCTGCGGCCTTTACCATGTCGGCTTTGTGCTCCGGCTTTGCGCTGATGGATGGGATGCGCAGCAGCCCGAAGAGTTCCTCAATGAAGCGGTCTTTGTTGGCTTCGATGTACCTTTTTATTGTCTCCATACTGTTTCGTTTCTTCACGCGCGGTGCGCGACGTTAGTTTGTTACGGAGCAAATATAGCAAAATATTGCGAGAGAGAGGGGGTGGGGGCTAGTTAAATCGGATTTGTAAATTGCAGATCTACTGCTGATCCTTGAGCACTATAGAATAGTAGTTATCCAAAGCTTCCGCGAATAGGTACGTTTCCACACGTTTCAAATCTTCTAAAACTTCTTTTTTGTCTCTGAATTCTTTGTGAATCCACGCTAGGTCGCTTGCGGATACTTCTTCATCAAAGAGATAGCGACATAGTATATCGCAGCGGAGAACCAAGTCGTTACTGTAGTAGTTTGGAAGGTTCTCTTCGATAAATCTCAAATAGGTCGGATCTAGCGTTGTCATGCCTATCTACGATTTAAGTATTGTTGGTAGTGGTAGTCTAAGAATTCTCTATTCGGGAAAAATCGGTTTGGGAGGATTATCTTTTTACGTTGTAGTCCAATGAGATAGCCCTTGAAGTTGGGCTCCTTCGAACTTTCCAGCAGCTCGTCAGATACAAGCACATCGCAATCGGGGGATATGGAGATGAGGTTCTCATCGTACGCTTTGTGAAAGAAAGGATTTAGGCATAGACCATTTGTAGGGTTTACCCGTAGCGTTGGGGCTTCTTGCCAGCTGATGATGTGGCACGCTTGCAGGAGGTTAGGGCTTTTTACCCCCGAAATGCAGCACCCTTCACTATAGGCACTAAGCACGGCGGCGCGAAAAAAGGATTGACCGATCCGCTGCTTGGCTATAACAGCCCTCTCGCCGCTATTCGGTTCATTTTCAGAGTGCTCAAAGGGCGAAATAGCGTTGTCAGGGCTTTTCATGAGGCCCGCAATGATTTGTTCGCTTTCGTAGACTATTTTCTCCGGGGCCTTCCAAAACTCAGCCCATATTTCTTTTTCTAGCGATGCACCGTGGCGAAGGCCAGTTATTCCTCGCCTTTGCAGCTCGGGGTCTGATCGTCCAATGTTACCGATTTTCATGTTCAATGCGCTGGGGGAGCGGCCTAATAGCGTTGCGTATCGTACAACCAATGGATGGGTACTTCGGCTCGCTTGAAACGGAATTTTGCAGTAGGCGTTGAAAGCAACGAGCGTTTCTGCGCGGGTCCAGGGTGCATGTTGGTGTTCCATTTTTATGAGACTGTCAAGAGGGGCGCTATCTTTGGCATGTGAATAAATACGGTTGCAAATCTAATCACATCCATTGTCTTTTCAAACTTGATAGGATACCGCGCCGCGCTTTGGCTTTCTATAGAACGTTATAAATTCGTAGTAATTGCAATTCAAAGGAAAATGCTACCTTTGCGGAAATACGAGATGTGTAAAGGGGGAAATGAGATGATGAATTTGAGCTTTGACTTCATCAAGTCGATATCGAACATATACGATGAGATGCGTAGCAATGGCTTTTCGCTGGTGTACCTCGGCGAGTTTAGCCATGAGATAACCAAGATGTTCACGTCGATGGCGGAGAGCGACATGGCGCGTAAGAACGAGGATCGCACCGTGCAGCGCAAGGTGTTCCACGTGATGGTGGAGACCATCCAGAACATGAACAAGCATTCCGATGAGACGATTGGGGATATCGGGAATGGGCTGTTCGTGATTGGGAAGAAGGATGACACCTACTACATTATAACATCCAACCGGGTGGGGGCTGCGCATAAGGCGAACCTGGAGCGGGCTTTGGACACGGTGAATGGAGCTAGTAATGAGGAGCTTAAAGAGATGTTCAAGGAGCAAATGGTGAGCGGGGAGATGTCGCACAAAGGGGGCGCTGGGTTGGGATTGATTGATATACGCCGTAAAACGGGTAGCAACCTTGACTACGAATTCCTCACGCTCAATGAGGATAGCTACTTTTTCATCCTCAAGGTGGAGGTCAATGCCAAGAAGTTGGTCAAAGAGTAGTAGGATTCCGATAGGTTCTTTTTGAAAGGAGAATTGCCATGAATATTGAGAAGAATGGGCGAGAGATGTTGAGTGTCGGGCTACGGCTGGTGCTGCTCGGGGTGATGGCCGTGGTGCTGCTGCTCGTGAGTTTACTAATATACCCCTTGGTGGGGGAGCGCATGGACAGCGCGGAGAAGGCTGTGGAAAGCATCGCTGCCCCATGGGGGAAGCAGCAAGTCATAGGGGGCCCGATGCTAGTTGTGCCGTACGCCGTGAGCGGGGAGAAGGAGCAGCTGGTGCGCAAGGAGATGGTGTTCATGGCGGATTCGTTGTCTATTTCCGCTGCGGTAGCGCCCGAGGTGCGTGCTAGAGGGATCTATAAAGCATTGCTGTACCGGGCAGAGGCCACAGTGGATGGAAGTTTTAAGGGGGTTCAAAGGTCGAGTTTTCCCTCTGAAGTTAAGGAGGTGTATTGGGAGGAGGCCGCGCTGCGCTACGGCGTATCGGACATTGTGGGGTTGAAAAACTTTGTCCGTTGCGAGGTGGGTGAGGATACGCTCATCCTGGACAAGGTGACGGATAAAACCCCGAACCGATTCTCTTTTTCTGCGGCGTTGACGAGTCCGATTGCGGCTGGTTTAGTGGAACGAGGTTTTCCCTTCCGGCTGGATGTAGAGCTGAATGGAAACGAGACCATAGGATTTTGCCCCATGGGGCGTACCACCGATGTGGAGATGAGTCTGCGGTGGAGCAGCCCATCGTTTGTGGGGCGCTTTTTGCCCGATGAGCGGGAGGTGACAGACAGCCTCACGACGGCGCGCTGGCGGGTGCTCTCCATCAACCATCAAATCCCCGCCAGCTTCTCCTTTAGCGGAGAGTCAGATGATGACGTTTACCGCAATAGCTTTAGCTTTGATGACGTGGCGGAGAATGAATTTGCTGTGAAGCTGTTGCAACCCGTGTCGCACTATAAGCAGGTGGATAGGTCTGTGAAGTATGCCATTCTACTTATAGTTTTCACCTTCTTGACGATTTTCTTCTGCGACTACTTTGCCAACAAGAAAATCCCGCTATTTTCCTATTTGCTGGTGGGCGTGGCGTTGCTACTTTTCTACACCCTATTGCTATCGCTCTCGGAGCTTGTGGGCTTTGAGTGGGCGTACATAATTTCGGGCGTAGCGGTAGTGGGCTTGTCAACAGTTTACATGTACGGATTTCTTCGCAGCGCGATGTACACGGCCATAGGGGGCGGCGTGATGGTGCTTCTCTACGGTATGATGTACATACTGCTTACGCTTGAGAATTTGCCGCTGCTCATAGGGAGCATATTCCTATTCGTAGTGCTTGCGGTGGTGATGCGACTGTCGCTCAAGATGCGTTGGTGAGAAGTGCAGTTAAAATGGGAGAGGGAGAAGGCATCCAGTTGGTAGCCCATCGTGCGTGGGCTTGGGGGGCTTTTAGTGAGATGTATTGAAAAAAGAGGGAGATATGGAAAAGCTGTCGACGCGGTACGAGCCGCAGGCGATTGAGAAAAGGTGGAGCGAATTTTGGGAGGCAGGACGCTACTTCCATTCGGAGCCTGATGGGCGTAAGCCGTACACGATAGTTATCCCACCGCCCAATGTGACGGGGGTGCTGCACATGGGGCATATGCTCAACAATACGCTACAGGATGTGCTGGTACGCAGGGCGCGGATGCTCGGCTATAACGCATGCTGGGTGCCGGGTACTGACCATGCGTCGATCGCGACCGAGGCAAAGGTGGTGGCTAAGCTCAAGAAGGAAGGTATCGAGAAGAGCAGCCTTACGCGGGAGGAGTTCTTGCGCCACGCCTGGGAGTGGAAGGAGGAGCACGGGGGGATTATATTGAAGCAGCTGCGCCACCTTGGGGCATCGTGCGATTGGGAGCGGACGGCGTTCACCATGGACGAGGCGCGTTCTGAAAGCGTGATAAAATGCTTTGTGGAGCTGTATCGCCGGGGGCTTATCTACCGCGGTGTGCGGATGGTGAATTGGGATCCGCAAGCTAAGACGGCGGTGAGCGACGAGGAGGTGATACACCGTGAGGTGGAGGGCAAACTCTACTACGTGCGCTACAAAGTGGTGGGTGGCGATGGCTACATGCTGGTGGCCACGACACGCCCCGAGACGATAATGGGCGATGTGGCGGTGTGCTTCAATCCGGAGGATGAGCGTTTCTTCCACCTGAGGGGAAAGAAGGTGATTGTGCCGCTGGTCAACCGCGAGGTGCCGGTGATAGAGGATAGTTACGTTGACAAGGAGTTCGGCACTGGCGCGCTGAAGATTACCCCCGCGCACGATATCAACGACTTCAATATCGGGGAGCGGTTTGGGCTGCCGAGCATTGACGTTTTCAACCCTGATGGCACGATTGCCGAGGCGGCGGGGATGTACGTGGGGATGGATCGGTTCGCGGCGCGCGAGCAGTCGGTGAAGGACCTAGAGGCGGCGGGTCTGCTTGATCATGTTGAGACGATACGCCACACGTTGGGCTACAGCGAGCGTACCGATAGCGTAATTGAGCCACGGCTCTCGATGCAGTGGTTCTTGAAGATGGAAGAAATAGCGAAGCCGGCGCTGGAGGCGGTGGAGAACGGCACGGTGCAGCTGATCCCTGGCAAGTTTGTCAATACGTACCGCCACTGGATGGAGAATGTGCATGATTGGTGCATTTCCCGGCAGCTGTGGTGGGGGCATCGCATCCCGGTGTGGTATCTGCCCGATGGGCGATACGTATCGGCGGAGAATGAGACGGAGGCGTTGGAAGAGGCGCGAAAGCTGTCGGGGGACGGTACGTTGACCCTCGGTCAGCTAAGGCAGGATGAGGATGTGCTAGACACGTGGTTCAGCTCGTGGCTGTGGCCGATGTCGGTCTTTGATGGCATTCGGCATCCCGACAACCAAGAGATCAAGTACTACTACCCGACGCAGGACCTTGTGACGGCGCCAGAGATCCTATTCTTCTGGGTGGCGCGTATGGTAATAGCTGGGTATGCGTTCCGCGGGGAGGCTCCTTTTTCAAGGGTTTACCTCACGGGCATCGTGCGGGATCAGCAGCGTCGCAAGATGAGCAAACAGCTGGGCAATAGCCCAGACCCCATCATGCTCATGGAGAAGTACGGCACTGATGGGGTGCGTCTCGGCATGTTGCTTTGCACCAGCGCGGGGAACGATTTGATATTTGAGGAGTCGCTGGTGGAGCAGGGACGTAACTTCTGCAACAAGGTGTGGAATGCCTTCCGCCTGGTGCAGGGTTGGGAGGCAGACGAATCTGCTGCGCAGCCGGCCGCACGGCAGCGGGCGTTGCAGTGGTTCGGGGCGAAGCTGAACGATTGCCTCGCAGAGGTGGAGCGAGCCTTTGATTCGTGCCGCATATCCGATGCGTTACTGCTGATATATAGGCTCTTCTGGGATGATTTTTCGGGGTGGCTTCTTGAGTTGCTCAAGCCGGCGAGGGGGGCAAAGATTGATGGGCGATCCAAGACAGAGCTTTTGGCTTACTTCGATACGCTGCTTACGGTGCTGCACCCCTTCATGCCGTTCCTAACCGAGGAGCTGTGGCATGCGCTAGGGGAGAGACGAGAGGAGTTGGCGCTCACGGTGCAGCCGATGCCTAGGGCGGCGGCGGTTGACAAGGGGTTGCTGGCGGAGTACGAAGCTTTTCAGGGCGTGGTGTCGGGCATCCGCAACGCGCGCCAATCACAGGGAGTGGATGCCGGCGAGGTGCTCTCGCTGTGCTACAGGGGTGAGAGTTTACTGAGTGCAGCTGCGATTGAACTCCTCTGCACGATGGCGAATATTGATGGTGCAAAAGGGGTGGAAGAGAGCCCCAAGGGGGCTGTGAGCTTCATCGTGGGGCGCATGGAGTGCTTTGTACCGCTGGGAGGTAATGTGAATGTGGCGGAGAGGCGTAAAAAGCTGGAGGAGGAGCTGCGCTACGCGGAGGGTTTCCTTGCCAACGTAGAGAAAAAGCTTTCCAATGAGCGGTTCGTTAGCAGTGCCCCCGAAAAGGTAGTGGCGTTGGAACGTAAGAAGCGTGAGGATGCGCTGGCGAAGATAGCTGCACTGAAGGCGCAGTTGGCGACATTGTAAAAGGATTAACTCGTGGCGATATGAGCGTACTCAATAGCGTAGTAAAGCTTTTCACATCGGAGAATTTACGCAGGATAGAGTGTTTCATGGAGCATCCGCTAGATGTGCAGCATGAAATGTACACGATGCTAATGAGTAGCTTGGCAAGTACCCGCTATGGGCGCGATTACGGCGTGACGGCTGGCATGACGTATCAGGATTTTGCGCAGAGGGTACCCATTGTGACGTATGAGGATTTGGAGGATCGCATTGAGAAGATGCGTGAAGGGGCAGCCAACGAGCTATGGCCAGGGGTGACAACGTGGTATGCACGCTCTTCGGGTACTACAGGGAGCAAGAGTAAGTATATCCCTGTGACGGATCAATACTTGGAGGAGTGCCATTTCCAGGGCGGTAGAGACGTGTTGGCGGTCTATTTTGACCTTTACCCAAATAGCAAATTGTTTCGCGGGAAAGGGTTGACGTTGGGAGGAAGCCAAAAGAGAGATGTGGAGATGAATGGTAGCCATAGCGGCGACCTCTCGGCCATACTGTTGACGCGGGCTCCCAAATGGTTGGGTGCGGTGCGTACGCCCTCGAAGAAGGTGGCGTTGCTCTCAGATTGGGACGAAAAAATAGCTGGTATTGCCAAAGAGACGCTAAGTCAAAATGTGACGAGCCTAACGGGCGTACCCTCGTGGAATATGGTGATGCTCAAGCGAATGCTTGAGATTTCTGGTAAGCGCAATCTACTTGAACTATGGCCCAATCTAGAGGTCTTTTTCCATGGGGGGATGAATTTTGGACCGTACCGCCCGCAGTTTGAGCAGCTTATACCATCGCCCGATATGCATTACATGGAGAACTACAATGCGAGCGAGGGGTACTTTGCGTTGCAGAATGACCCGAATGACTCTGCCATGTTGCTAATGCTTGACTACGGCGTATTCTACGAGTTTATCCCCATGTCGGAGTTCGCCAATGCGCAACGTAGGGCCATCCCTCTCGAGGATGTCAAGGTGGGTGAGAATTATGCCCTTGTCATCTCGGCTACCAATGGGCTATGGCGTTACCTTATCGGTGACACTGTGACGTTTACGAGTACCTCTCCCTATAAAATACGCATCACAGGGCGTACGAAACATTTCATCAATGCTTTCGGGGAGGAGGTGATAATAGACAACGTAGAGACGGCATTGGCGAAGGCGTGCGAGGCTTTTGGGGCTACCGTGGAAGAGTACACCGTTGCCCCACATTTCATGAATTTACAGGAGCGTGCCGCGCATGAGTGGTTCATAGAGTTTGAAAAAGAACCGAGCGATGTTCACGCCTTTATGGAGATGGTTGACAAGACTATTCAGTCGTTGAATTCCGATTACGAGGCGAAGCGAAAGAACGATGTGACGTTGAGTTTTCCAATGGTGCATTTGCTACCCAAAGGGACGTTCTACGGCTGGATGGAGTCTCGCGGAAAGTTCGGGGGACAGAATAAGGTGCCTCGGTTGAGTAACGATAGAACGAATGCAGAGAGCCTTTTGGAATATTTAGGAAAGAGGAAGGCGTAGGTACTCATGGAAATTGGTAACGAGGAAACGGTGAAGCGTACGCGTGGAGGAAACTCCCTATTTAGCTACAAAGGAAGGCTGAGGAGAAGAGATTATGCGCTGCTCCTCATAGCTAGCGTAGTGATGCTGGCTGTCAGCTACATTGGTTTAATCTGGGTAATTGTTGCGGATGGTGGAGATGATGGTGCGAATCTAGTTGCCTTCGTGCCGTTGCTCTACCTTGTAGCCTTGGCTTTAGTGGCCTTTATCTGTCTGCAAACGGCTAAACGTCTGCATGATATAGGTTGGTCGGGGTGGTTTTGCCTCGTGCCGTACATACAGCTGCCGTTGCTGTTTATAGAGGGGGAGCGAGGGGAAAATCGGTATGGGGCAGCACCTAAAGTACGTAGCTTGGAGGTTACTGATGAGGATTTAGTTAATGACCCTGCAAGGATGTTCATGCGCCCGTTTAGTTTCAGGGGACGCATACGGCGTACGGAGTATGCTATTAGCGTAATGTTACAGCTTGTGGGGGTGGGAGCGCTTGCTGTGCTGTGCTTTTTGCAGCTGGATGCGGCAATTAATGGTGGAGGGGAGTGGGCGTTAGCTATCACGGCGTGCGTGGCGAGTGGACTGTTGTTGGTGCCTATCCTATGGTTTTCGTTGGCGCAGGAGGCTAAGCGGTTGCACGATGTGGGGCTGTCGGGGTGGTTTTGTCTGTCGTCTATCTTTTGGTTGGCGTTGCTGTTCGTGCCGGGGGTGAATGAGACGAATCGTTGGGGTAGCCGTCCAAAGCGTGGAGAGAACCCAATACCCCAGTCTTGGGAGGTGTCGCATGACGATGGGCAACGTCCGCGTATGTTTAGAAATCCGTTCAGCTTTCGGGGGCGTATTCGCCGTACGGAGTACGCAATTAGTATGATTGTGCTGTGGGCTGGACTGTATGTGGGTGTAGTTTTAATGGCGCTTTTTGTGGCGTTGGCCGTTCGTCAGTCAGAAATGGAGGAGTGGCAGCAGGCCACCGTGGGGCTGTTGATGATGTTGCCAGTGTTGGTTGTTGGAGGGTGGCTATACCTTGCACAGACGGCGAAACGTCTGCATGACATTGATGTACAGGGGCTATTCTGCCTGTCGGTGGGTATATGGTTTGCGCTGGTGTTCGTGGAGGGGACAAAGGGGGCAAACCTCTATGGGGCATCGTCGAAGGGAGAGGTGGAATCAACAGCTGAAGAGCCAAGCGAGCTGGAGGGGTTGTAGAATCGCTCGGCCGAAAAGCGGTAGCCATCGTACATGCGTTCGCTCACGATGACCTTCCATGGCATCGAACGGAGGCTTTTCGTCCTCATTGACCACTACCTTCACGTGCCGCTTCGCCTTCACGTGCGCCCGCTCGATAATTCCACCGAAACGCTGCGCATACTCTATCTCTTTCTCATTCCGAGCGTACACTTTTTCCCACCTATCTAGCGTAATGTCCAACGCCGGCTCCAGCGTGCCGCAGCGCCCCGTTCGGCTTTTCGAAACATTCTCTCCCTACTTTACTCTGTTTCGCAATGGTGCACCAGTTGGTTTTGCTCCATAAATGCACCAGTTGGTCGTGATAAATGGGGACAGATGGAGTTAAAAATAGCTTTTTTTTTTTGATATGCGTCTATGCCTATCAGCAGTACCTTTGCGCCAGAAAATAAAATTGACAGATGGTCAAAGGTTGTAGAGCCGCGTTGGGTCTAGGTCTGTGCGTGCTGGGTATAGTGAGTTTTGTGCAGGGGGCGAGTGCGCAGGGATTGAAGCTTCAAGATGTGGAGGGTACGGTGCGCAGTGCACAGGGAGTGCCACTGGTGGGGGCGGTAGTGCGGGTTGTGGGTACGGAAAGGCATGCGGTGGTAGATCCAGAGGGCGTTTATCTGCTAAAGCTCCCACGAGGTGAGTGGAAGCTGGAGTGCAGCTACGTAGGGTATCAGAGTGCCATAAAAACGGTAAAAATTGCAGCCGAGGGGGTACGCTGCGATTGGGAGCTTGCAGAGGACGAGGTGGAGGTTCGAGAGGTGTTGGTGGTGGGCGAGGGAACTTCACATCAGTTGCGTAAGGCCCCGCTAATGCTTTCAGTGGCTAATCGAGCACAGTTTAAGGGGCAGGTGGTGACGCTGCAACAGATGCTAACGCAGACGAGTGGAGTGGCTGGCATGCGTAGCGGCGGGGAGGGATACCATTCACGAATCCTCGTGCAGGGGCTCGATGGCAAGCGGGTGGGAATGTTTATCGATGGCATGCCGGTAGGCAGTAGCGAGGCATTTGATGTCGACCGTATACCCGCTGAACTCATAGAGCGGGTGGAGGTTTACAAGGGGGTTGTGCCGCCATGGCTCGGAGGTGATGGGCTGAGTGGGGCGGTGAATGTGGTGTCGCGTGCTGTAGCTGGTGCCCGTTTTGAGGCGGCCTACTCAATCGGTTCGTACGCTTCGCATAAGGGTTATGCATTGGGGGCGGCGCATTTTGACAAAGCGGGAATTGACCTAACCTCCTTTGCAAGCGTTAACTACGCTCGAAACAACTATAAGTTCAATTCACCCTTCGAGCCGGGGCGTATTATACTGCGCGACCACGACAGGTTCCTCGCTGGGCAAGCGAGTGTGAGCTTGCGCTTCAGCAAAGCCTATTTCGACATGCTGGCCATCTCCGCTAGCTACGATTATGGCTATAAGGAGGTGCAGGGCGGCATGATGAATCGTCAGAACAATGTGCAGCATGCATTCACGCGGATGCAGGAAGGGACGGTTTCAGCGGCTATGCGGAAGCATTTTTTAGAGCAGCGTTTGGGCGTTGAGGTGATGCTGCGTGCTGCTTACGGTGTGGGCAATGTGGTCGACACTTCTAGCTGGGCGTACAATTTCGTAGGAGAACGCTACCCCACGCCTGGAGGGCGTGGGGAGGTAGGAATGCTGCCCAATTTTTCTCGTGATGTCTACGCGGGGGTAAATGCAATGTCGAATGTACGCTATGCTTTTACGCCTTCGCATGCCGTACACCTTAATGCATCGTATCGCTACAGTCGCAAGTTTCCCCACGACACGCTTGCGGCTCGCTATTCTTCGTTTCATAGCGGCGAGATGCCGAGCGCATTGCATGCGTTGGTTGCAGGGCTTTCGTATGAATTGAATCTATGTGATGATGCGTTGCGCAACACGTTGGGCGTTAAAGGTTTCTACTTTCATGATGAGATGTGGGCGCCCCCGCAGTCCTTCGTGCTCCAAATAGAGCCTCATAGCGTGCATCAGTCCTTCTCGTGGGGCTTTGTTGAGGCGCTGTCGTGGCAGCCCGGGCGCCCGCTCACGCTCAAGGCATCGGTGCAGCTACAGTCGCGTCTCCCGACGAGTTTTGAGCTGTTTGGCGATGGTGTAGGGATTATGCCGGGCAATGCGTTGCGTCCCGAGCGGAGTTTGAATGTCAACATGGGCTTTTTATGGGTGGTTAATCCGCAGGGATACCCTCACGCTAGGATTGAAGGACAGGGGTTTTACATGAAGATACGCGATCTGATTAAGCTCACGATGGGGTTCGCATTGAATATGCAGCACGAAAACATCATGCAAGCCGTGGGGTATGGGGCGGATGGCGAGGTGGACATCCATTGGCTTCCGTATCTCTCAATGCGTATGAACGCCACCTATTACCGGCTAGAAAATCGTTCCCTGTTCGATGAGCAAGGGGCTAAAAATCCACTTTATGGCATGCGTGTTCCCAATGTGCCATGGCTTTTTGGCAATGTAGCATTGGATGCGCATATGGAAAATCCATTTGGGTTTAAGTCCTACGCGTCGGTGTACGCAGTGTGTCAGTTTACGGAGGAGTTTAGCTATGCCTGGGAGCTTAGTAGACGTAATCAAATGCGCGTGCCCCGAAAATGGAATCTCGACGCAGGATTGAGCGTTTCATTTTTAGGCCGCTACCATTTGGGCTTTGTGGTGCACAACGTCTTGGGGGCAGAGCAGTGGGAAGAGTTCCGGTATCCACTGCCTGGACGTACGTACAATGCAAAGCTGCGATATACGCTAGTTTTTGATGAAATGAAATAGGTAAAAACAGTTAAACAAACAATAAAGGAGAGAGTAAGATGGTAATTAGAAGAATGTTCTACATGTTACTAGCCATGTTGGCAGGTGTCCTTGTTACAGCGTGCGATAAGAACAAGGACGAAAAAGATATAGAAACCCACCGCTACGCGGCAGCTATGGTCAAGGAAGGGCAATTCTATGTGGCTACATTTTCCGACCTCAAGGAGGGCGTTGAAGTGAAAGCCAGCGATGCAGTGTTGATGCCGAAAGGCCATTTGCACATGCACTTCCACGGCGGGGCACTCTATCTGATGTCTGGGTCTATGGGGGGCTTCGGGGGCGAGCAAAAGCTCTGCAAGTACAAGCTCGATGAGCATGGACATCTTGCGGAAACGCCTGAGGTGCTGGTCTTTAAAGGGTCGCCTAACCCAGTGGAGGTGGTTTACACGGACCAAAATAAGGCATATATCTCCACCAATGGTGCCAAGGCCGAGGTGATTGTAATCTCGCTTGACCCCCTTAAGGAAATAGGTCGCATTGACATATCTCGGTATGCGTTTAAGGATAACGATCCCGATGCGGGGAATGGCTATGTGCGCGATGGAAAGTTCTTCCTGCCGTTGAACCAGGTGGCGTCGATGATGGAGCTACGGCCCTGCCCTGGCCAGTTGTTAGTGATAGATGTTGCCACCGACAAGGTTGAAAAGAGCATCACAGACGACCGCGTTACCTCACTAGGCATGCTCGGCCATACGAATGTCATTGAGGATGAGGCTGGCAATCTCTACTTCCAGACGGGGCCCCGCGCAGCTATGACTTTAGCCAATCCTGAAGCCCCAGCGTATGCATGGGGAGAGGGGATTCTGCGGATAAAAAAGGGGGATACTGACTTTGATAAGGGGTATCACCTTCCAGTAAACACGTTGCCCAGCGCCGAGAAAGGATCTTATTTTATGACTTGGGTCTACGGGGGAAATGACAAGGCCTACTGCTTCATGCAGCTTCCGAGCAAGGGCGGCATGGATAATAATAGCTACTTCCCCTATGAGATTAGCCTCAATGCGAAGACTGGAAAGTTGATTGACCTGCCAGCATCGAATGGTTGGGCGGCTAATGGTGTGTTGCGCAAGGAAAATCAAATCTTTTTCGCTATTGCTACGAAAACAGAAGGGAATGGCATTTATAGCTACGATTTGGCGAGCGGTAAGAGCAATGCAAAACCGATTGTTAAAACTGAACTCCCAGTCTATAAGATTGTGAGGTTGGGAGAGTAGCATGGGAAAAGTAGGGCGGCGTGATGCAAAATAGCCATTTTTTTATGATGCTAAGACTGCCCACGCTGCCCTGCCTTTGTTGATAGGCGTAGAAACGTTTGGGATGGAGCTTTCGCTCAGGGTTCAAAGCTGTAGCGTGCGAGTAGCAGCACACCTTAGTTTACTTATGTTAACGGAAGGAAGAGGAGCGAGGAGAGTTATGGATTGTTAGAAAATCAAATTGGAGGATTAACGATGGACAGAAAAGTACGGATTGCTGTGTTGTGGCTAATGGTTATGCTAGGCGGATTGGTACATACCATTGTGGAAATTATGCCGATATTTTGGGGTGACAATGTGGCGGCAATGCCGCAAAATGAGGCACAGATGCAAGGAATGATGATTTTTTCCGCATGCTTTTTTCTTACCCTCCCTGCGCTCGGCGAGCTGTGCACGCTCTATGGGTGTAGGCGTTGGGCAACGATAGCCAATGCAGTGCTTGCAGGGTTGATGCTTTTGCTCAACACCGCGCATCCTATAATGGATTTAGCGGGTGCACCCATTGCGCAGTGGTTTATACTGCCTGTGGTGTTCGCATTGAATCTTCTCTTGTTTATTGATGCGTTGAAGGTGTGTAGAAATAATTGCTAGGGGAGAATAGCTGTAAGAGTAGTATGAGACCTTTGAAAAATCACCCATGGGTCGATATAACACGTTGGTTTTGAAGCCTGCGGCTGAATAGTTGAAATGCAAGGCACTGAGTGTGAGGGTGAATGGAGTGTACTAACGTACATGACCGAACCCTCATCATGCGAGAAACGCCGCAGTTCGCCATGCTGCAATGGTCTCTTGTTGTCTTTCCTCACCGCTGTCTACTCTGCGCAATTCTAAGGAGGGTAGCTTTCAGGGGGTGGCTATCGACTGTTTTTGTACCTTTGCGGCGGAGAATGGGGGATGGAGAGGCGAGATGCCGGTGGCGTCGCGGTGTCGTTCTTCGCAAGGGGCGCGGCAACGAGGAAAGTCTGGACATCAGAGAACGGCTAGCTTCTTAACGCGAAGGTACCCGTGAGGGTAGGAATCCCGCAGAAGAGAATGACCGCCTAGTGGGCTATCGGCTTGCTGGGTAAGGGTGAGAAGGTGAGGTAAGAGCTCACCGGGGGGCTGGCGACAGTTCCCGCAGTGCGGGCCCTAGTGGTGCAAGGCCGTGTAGACCCCGATAGCCCTCGAGGAGGGCTTCTTGGCTGTTCGTCAGGGCTTGCCGAGAGGCGAGGTCGGGGAGGGTAGGCTGCTTGAGGCTGCGGGTGACCGCAGCTCTAGAGAAATGACGTCAGGCTGCAACGTTCGCCATGGATGGTGGGCAGTATGCGGTTACAGAATCCGGCTTATACGGCATCTCGCGCTCTGCCCCCATTCTCTTCTGTTCGTGCGTGTTTTGCTTGAAGGATGGTGCGGACAGCCAATCTAAACGGCTAGGCTTGAGAATTTAACGTAGAGGGCGAAGAGGGAAAGATGCGCAGTATCGGGAGCTGAAGACATCAAGCGATGCGGGCAACGTTCCTCTGACATAAACTGGGGTACGGCAGCTGAGAGGGGAAAGAGGGTAGCAATGCTAGAAGTGTATTCTTGACCAACACCAACCACTATCTGATACCCCCATTTAATTTTTTCCTAGCCGTTGATTACTACCCATTAACCGTTATTTTGTATTCCTAAAAGCATTACCTTTGCGGCATGGGAAGAGAAAAGGTGCAAGATCCAAAAGCTCCAGGGGCCGGGGGGCGAGTGCTTATAGCAGACGACGATGACGGCGTACGCTCTTCGCTAGGGCTGCTGTTCAGGCGTTTTGGCTACAGGGTGCTGCAGGCGGAAACCCCCGAGGAGGTAGAGGCGATGGCGAGGGAGGGGGGCTTTGATGTGGCATTGCTAGACATGAACTTTTCATCGTCGACAACGGGGGAAGAGGGAATCGCGCTGCTGCGCAAGATGAAGATACTTCTCCCCGGCGTGCCGGTGATACTCATTACGGCGTGGGCAACAATTGAACTCGCGGTGGAGGGCATGCGCTATGGGGCATTCGACTTCATTGCGAAGCCTTGGGAGAATAGGGTTGTACTTCAGACCGTGGAGACGGCGTTGGAGTTGGCGCAGCAGAGCAATGGCGCAGGGGAGGAGACGTGCAGCGCGGAGCAGCCCAGCGTGCGGCAGCAATTCAAAGGGATTGTAGGCAATGACCCTGCCTTGATGCGGGTGCTAGAGACGATAGCGCAGGTGGCCCCCACCAATGCTCCGGTGCTAATCCTAGGGGAGAGCGGCACGGGTAAGGAGCTGATTGCCGAGGCGGTGCATAGGCTAGGCAAGCGTGCAAAGGGACCCTTTGTAAAGGTGAACCTAGGAGGCCTATCGGAGTCGCTTTTTGAGAGCGAGATGTTTGGGCATAGGCGTGGGGCGTTCACCGATGCCTACGCGGATAGGGAGGGGCGCATAGCGATGGCAGAGGGCGGCACAATATTTTTAGATGAGATAGGCGATTTGGCGTTGGCCTCTCAGGTGAAACTGCTCCGGGTGTTACAGGACCAAAGCTACGAGGTGCTAGGGGAGAGCAAGACGCGGCGGGCTGACATACGGGTGGTGTCGGCAACCAATGCTGATGTTTACGGCAAGGTGCGTGATGGAAGCTTTCGGGAGGACTTACTCTATAGGATAAATCTTATAACAGTGACGCTTCCACCGCTGCGGGAGCGTAGGGGCGACATACCACTCTTGGCTGCGCACTTCCTGAAGTCTTTTGCCAAAGCAAATGGGATGGATTCTAAGGAACTCACGGCCGTGGGGGTACGAGCGTTAGAGGCGTACGGTTTTCCAGGCAACATACGTGAGTTGAAAAACATAGTGGAGAGGGCGTTTTTACTTTCGCAGGGGGATACGATAGGGGAGGAGAGCGTGAGGCTTTCGCTACAGCAAGGGGGCGGTGCCGTGGCGCAGCCCGCAGTGACGGCAACCACGCTAGAGGGAATGGAGGAGGAGATGATACGGCGCTCGTTGGCAAGGCACAATGGCAACGTGACGCGCGTGGCGGCGGAGCTAGGCATAACGCGCGCAGCGCTCTACCGGCGCATAGAGAAGTATGGCATCCAAACGAAGCGTTAGTTTAGGGGCGTTGCAGCGGCGTAGCGTAGCGATTGGGGTCGTCGCAGCGGTGCTGGTGGGCGCAGCGATAGTGTTGTCGCTGTTCGTAGATCCCCTGTGGGTGCGCTGCACCCTGGTAGGCGTAATGCTAGCGATAGCGCTAGGGGTGTTGCTGCTGGTGCGTAGCCACCGCCAGCTCAATAAGTGCGTGGTGCAGGGCATGCAGATGCTGGAGCATCAGGATTATTCCAGCTGTATTGCGCCGGTGGGCGTGGGGTTTGTGGATGGTGCAATAGAACTTTTCAACCGTATGCTGCTGGGGCTTCGCCGGCAGCGGATAGAGAATAGGGAGCAGGAAAACTTTTTGCAGCAGCTGCTGCAGGCATCCCCAATGGGGGTTGTGATATTTGACTACGACCATTGCGTATCGCAGCTCAACACGGCGGCGTGCCGACTGCTGGAGGTCCAGAACGAACGTGACGTGGTAGGGCATCGATTAGCGGAAGTACCCTCTTTCTGCGCCATGGGGCTTGATACGATTCGGGAAGGAACGCCGCAGGAACTACATATCGACTCCCAACGTATCTATCGTTGCACCCTTAACAGCTTTCTACAGCAAGGGTTTAGACGGCAGTTCCTTTCGGTTGAGGTGCTCACAGAGGTGGTGCGTGCGGCGGAGAGAAAATCCTACGAGCGGGTGGTTCGTACGTGTGCGCATGAGGTAAACAATACGACGGGAAGCGTGCAGTCGGTACTTGAAAGCACGTTGGACTGGCTGGAGGAGGTTCCCGAGTCGGAACTCTACCGCGAGGCGTTGGAGACCATATCGGGGCGACTACGCGACTTGACGGAGTTTATGCGACGCACGGCCGAGGTGGCTAAAGTGCCGTTTCCGCGTAAGGCGCGGGTGGAGGTGGGTGCATTTCTACGTGAGGTGGTGCGGCTTACCGAGATGCAGAGCGGCCGTGAGGGGGTGGAGGTCCGCGTGGAGATGCCAACTGCCGAGGCGTACGTAGCGATGGATGCTGTGCTAATGCAGCGGGTAATGCAGAATGCGCTGCAGAACGCCTACGAGAGCTTTGAGGGCATGGGGCGAGGAGGGGCAATCGTGGTGCAGTACGTAGCGCAGGGAAAGGGACAGATAGTGGTGGCGGACAATGGGCGCCCGTTGGCAGAAGAGGCGCGCAGTAAGGTCTTTCTTCCCTTTTTCACCACGAAACGTCAGGGCCACGGCCTAGGGCTGGCGCTATGCCAAGAGATCCTCTCGCAGCATGGTTTTGCCTACTCGTTGCGCACAGAGGATGACGGGTGGACTAGGTTTAGGGTAACGTTCTAGCGCTCATTGATTGTTGCCTCGGGGCTCTACCCCTACGTAGCATTTCTTTTCCGTAAAATCTTTTAACACCCGGTGTAAAATATTTTTACACTTTCCCCACTCTGTGATTTTGCTAATTCGTTCTTATGTAGACTGTTAACCGTAGTGGCATACCGTTTGACCCTTCCCTAGGCAAACGTGTTTAGCTACATGAATTACTATCGGTGTTTTTTAGCCATACTTTTACTTCTCAATGCGACAGCCCTTGCTGGGTATGCGCAGCAGGCAGTGCTATCGCTAGATGACTGCCTTGCGTACGCGCTCCAGCACAGCTCCAAGCTACAGATCTCCAGGGCGAACGCCATAGAGGCCACAGCCAACTATAGGGATGCCATAGGGCAACTCCTTCCCAGTCTATCCGCGAGCACCTCGGCCTACATCAACTTCGGGCGGGGCATTGACCCTAAAACCAATACCTACACCAATACCAACTCCTTTAGCAACGGATACAACATCGAATCCTCCCTCCTCCTTTTCGATGGCCTTTCTTCCATCTACCGCCTTCGTAGCTCTCGGGAGGAGCAGCAAATTGGGCTGGAAGAGCAGCGCCGAGCGGAGCAAAGCGTTAGGATGGCCACCATTGAGGCGTACTACAATCTCCTCTACGCCAAGGAGCTTCAGCGCCTTGCGGCCGAAAACCTAGACAATAGCACCCAACTCGCCCAGCAAATCGCCCGCATGTATGAGCTGGGCATGAAGGCCAGTACAGACGTGGCGGAGGCGCAAGCCTCCATGGCTACCGACAGGCAAACCGCCATTTCCCGGCGAAACCAGTACGAAATCGCGCTCCTTCAGCTCAAAGCCTCAATGAACTTTCCCATTGACCAGCCGCTGGGGGTGTCGGACTCTCTTGCCTACGGAGAGGTTACTTCAACCCCCATTACCCCCGAGGGGCTGTACCATGACGCACTCGCAAAGCTCCCCGGTGCCCGCATCGCGGAGCTCCAGCTGCGCAGCAGTAAGCACCTATACCAAAGCAGTATTGGTTCTTTCTTCCCCAATCTAACGCTCAACGCAGGTTTCGGGTCTGGCTTCTCGTACTTCCTCAGTGACCAAGCCCACGAATCCTTTTGGGATCAGCTTAGCAACCGCAGGGGGGCGTACGTGGGTGCCACCCTATCGTTCAACCTTTTCTCTAGGCTACAGAACAGCAACCGGGTGCAGCGCACGAAGGCAAAGTACCTCGCCCAGCAGGCTAAAAGTGACGATGAGAAGCGGAATGTCTACAAAGCTGTGCAGGAGGCGATACTCTATCTGAACAGCTCCGTGGAGGAGTACAACGCAGCTGTGGAGGTGGAGAAGCACAGGCATCAGGTTTATGAGGCCACGCTGCGAAACTTCCAAAAGGGCCAAGCCAGCGCGCTTGACCTCAGCCAGGCTTCCGCACGCTACAAGGAGGCCAGAGTGGGGGTAGCGCATACCTATACCCTCTACCTTCTCCGCAAGGAAGGATTGAACTACTACATAAATATTTGTAAATAACCATAAACGCATTGCCACTATTATGGATACTGTAATTGAGAAAAGGAAAAGGAAGCTACCCAAATTGCTTCTCTACTCTCTCGGAGCGGTTGTGCTGATTGTGCTCTTTATATGGGGAACTCTAGGGCTTAATGCAAAGAGGATGAAGGCGGATGGGAAGCAGCTCCGTGTCGCCACCGTGGTGCATGATAGCTTCAATGACTACATCCTCGTCCAGGGGCAGGTGCTCCCATTTAGCAGTATCCAAATCTGCGCCCTGGAGGGGGGCATCGTGCAGGAAAAGCTGGTGGAGGAGGGTGCCATGGTGAAAAGGGGCGAGGTCATTGCGCGCCTTGACAACCCCTCCCTCCGCCTCAGTATCCTTGATAGCGAGGCGCAGCTGGCTGAAAAGCAAAACTTTCTCCGCAATACGCAGGTCACCATGGAGCAGGAGAAGCTTAACATCCGCAAGGAACTCCTGCAGCTCGACCTTGATATTGCCCGCAAGGCGCGGCGGGCCGCCCAGTATGACACCCTCTACCGAGAAAATCTCTGCTCCCGTGAGGACTACCTACAGGCGAAGGAAGACTATGAGTACGCCATGAAGAATAAAGATCTAGTGCGCGAACGGCAAAGGCAGGACGAACTCTACCGTAGCATCCAGATACGACAAATGGAGGAGAGCCTACAGAACATGAGCCGCAACCTACAGCTCGTGCGCGAGCGGGCGATGCAGCTCAACGTTGTTGCCCCGGCCGATGGGCAGCTCGGCCTCCTTGACCTTGAAATCGGCGAGATGGTGTCAGCGGGCGCCAAAATCGGCCAGGTCAACGTGCTGAGTAGCTACAAAATAGAGGCGCTCATCGATGAGCATTACGTTGATCGGGTTAGGGTAGACCTCCCCGCCACCTGCCAACGGCAAGGGCAGACGTACGCGCTGCGGGTGCGTAAGGTATTCCCCGAGGTGCGGCAGCAAAACTTTAAGACCGAATTCGTCTTCGTTGACCAAAAGCCCGATAACCTCCGTGCAGGGCAATCCTTTTCTATCAGCCTAGAGCTGGGGCAGCCCACCGCTGCGCTCCTCATACCCCGCGGAACCTTCTATACCGAGACGGGGGGGCATTGGGTCTTTGTACTTTCTCCCGATGGGAAAAAGGCAGAAAGGCGGGAGATTACCATCGGGCGCCAGAACCCCGATTTCTACGAGGTGTTGAGTGGCCTCGCGGAGGGCGAACGGGTCATCGTCTCTAGCTACAAGAGCTTTGGCGATGCTAAGGAGTTAGTAATTAAGTAATTGTAAAATAGTGTGATAGCGATGATTAAACTAGAGGGAATTACCAAGGTTTTCCGCACGGATGAGGTGGAGACCAAGGCGTTAAATAGCGTTTCGTTAGAGATCAAGACCGGAGAGTTCATTGCCATTATGGGCCCTTCAGGGTGCGGAAAATCAACGTTGCTCAACATCTTAGGACTCCTTGACAACCCCACCTCGGGGAGCTACCAGCTTGAGGGCGCAGAGGTGGGCAATTTGAAGGAGCGGGAGCGCACCTCCATTCGCAAGGGGAAGATCGGTTTTGTTTTCCAAAGCTTTAATCTCATTGACGAGATGACGGTGCGAGAGAATGTGGAGCTGCCGCTTGTCTACCTTCGCATTCCGGCTGCCACGCGGAAAGCGAGGGTGGAGGCCGCGCTTGAAAAGATGAACATCAGCCATCGCGCGCAGCATTTCCCGCGGCAGCTCTCCGGAGGGCAGCAGCAACGGGTGGCCATTGCGCGCGCCACGGTCATCGCCCCTCAGCTCATCCTTGCCGATGAACCCACTGGGAATCTTGACTCGCAGAATGGCACCGAGGTGATGAACCTCCTCTCCACGCTCAATCGGGAGGGCGCGACCATCGTTATGGTCACCCACTCCAACCATGATGCTGACTACGCGCACCGCGTGGTGAATCTCCTTGACGGTAACATTGTAAAGTAAATGCACGATGCACGAATTCAAGTACGCATTTAGGCGCTTCTATAGGGGTGGAAGCCTAAATATCATCAAGGTGGTGAGCCTTGCGCTCGGCCTCGCGCTCAGCTTCTTGCTTCTCGCCAAAGTGCTCTACGAGCTAACCTTCGACCGTAGCATAAAGGATTACGAGAGAATTTATAGTATTAACACCTACGCCAATGCAGAAAAGTATGGGGGTGAGAAGACGTTCCCTGGCGTTTCCGGGGCGGTGGCGCCCGGCATGAAGGCTGAGATCCCGCAGGTAGAGGCCGCGACCCGCTGGACAGAATTTCTCGAAGAGACCTATCTATACCTCGATGACAATCGGGGCATTCGGTGCCAGCGGCCTGTGCTGGCGGATGAGAACTTTTTTGATGTCTTTTCCACTGAGATACTGCAGGGCAACCCCAAGCAGATCCTTACGCAAAAAATGCACTGCATGATCAGCGATCGGCTGGCAGCAAAGATTGGGCCCGATGCTGTTGGTAAGCAGGTTCGCTTTAGAAGCCTCCCCACTATAAAGTTTACCATTAGCGGCATCTACAGGCATTTCCCTGAAAACAGCTCCATTGATATGGACGTTCTTGTCGCGCTGAACTCCATTGGGGTTTTCTCTTGGGATGGAACCAATAATTGGCTTGGTAATGACCGCTACGTTGGCTACGTGAAGCTGTCGGCAGGCACGGACCCCGCGAGCCTTGGCAGCGCCATCTACCGTATGCAGCAAAAGTATCAGGACATCGACAAGATACGCCAGCAGTACAATGCGTATTTTACCTACGTGCTAAAGCCTTTCGCCTCGGCCCACCTTGGTGATAGCGTTGCCCGCACCACGGTGCTGCTCATTGGTATTATCGGGATTATTGTGCTCGTCATGTCGCTACTCAACTACCTACTCCTCCGCATTTCGGCCATCATCAGTAGCAGCAAGGCCACTAGTATTCGGAAGAGCCTCGGCGCGGGGAGGGGCGACATTGTCAAGGGCATCATGGCGGACACGGCTTTCCACCTGTTGCTGGCGCTACTTTTAGCGGTCTTCTTTATTATCCTATTTCAACGCCTGCTTAGCGGCCTCTTCGATGTTCCCATCGCCACCTTCATTACCCCCACAAGCGTCCTCCTCGGCATTGGGCTATTGCTACTCACCGGGATACTCATCAGCCTGGGGCCTGGTAGAATCGTGGCGAGGCAATCGATTGTAAGCACCATTCGCGACTACAAAAGGACGGGGCGCATTTGGAAGAAGGGGCTACTCTTCGTGGAGGGGCTAGGCGTTACCTTCCTGCTCTGCACCGTGTTTTTCGTGCAGCGGCAGTACCATTACTCGATAAGCATGGATAAGGGGTTTAGCGTAGAGAATGTCTTCAAGCTCTCCACGGGGTCTTTGGATAGTACAGCCATTAAGAACGTGGTGCAACGGCTCCGTAACATGCCGGAGGTTGAGAATGTATCGCTCGCCTTTGCGGCGCCCTTTGATGCATCGCAAAGCGGCGATAATCTCTTTGATCGCGCTACAGACAAGGAGATACGCAATGTTTCGGACTATTTTTGGTGCGACGAAAACTATTTTAATGTGCTCAGCATCCCCATCGTGGAGGGCGAGGGGTTTGACACATCCCCATGCTACAGCAATAGAGCGCTTGTGAACGAAACGTTTGCGCAGCTGCTCGTGAGCGACTTTGGCTGGACCGATGGCGTGGTGGGGAAACAAATCAACGTGACCAGCCATGACAATCCGCTCACCATTATTGGGGTATTCAAAAACATTAAGACTTGCCGTATGGGGAAGGTGTTTGTGGATGACGAGAGCATCGTTATCGCTGGGGGAGCCTACGAGCGGTGGTGCGAAATTATGCTCTTGAAGCTCAAAAATTCAGACCCTGCAACCGTCAGCTCGGTGGAGAAAGTGATTAACAGGTACTCAACATTTGGCGATGTGGAGCTCATTTCTGGGGAGGGAGCGATAAGGGAACTCTATATGGAGATGCGCAACCTGGGCAACTATACCCTCTTTGGGTCAATTGTCGCCATTCTGATTGCGCTTATCGGCATTGTGGGGTACACGGAGGAGGAGGTCTCGCAGCGCCGCAAGGAGATTGCCATACGTAAAGTAAATGGCGCTGCGCTGAGCGACATCCTGCGGCTCTTCTTGGTGCGTTACCTCAAAATCAGTCTCCCAGCCATTCTTTTAGGTATTGCGCTAGCGTTTGTAGCCATACGTAAGTGGCTGCTCTCGCTCGTGAATCCCGTGGAGCTATCCGTGGGGGCGTTCCTGCTGATTGGCTTGGGCGTGCTGGTGGTGAGCTGCGGCATCCTGGCTTTGTATAGCTGTTTTGCAGCCAATCAGAATCCCACGAAGTATTTGGCGGAAGAGTAGGCGGGAATGCGCCCGTTCCCTCCCTCCGCAGTAGGGACTGCATTGGGGAAAGCCATCCGCAGGACGGCTTTCCCCAATGCGCATTCATTTTCACCGAAAATCGTTTTACTTTTGCGCTTCATTGGGCGGAGATGGTCTACACGATTTTTAGCATATTGCTTGCCGCTGCTGCGCTAGTTTTGGCGTATATGGGCTACCTGTGGGGGGCCATCGTGGCGTGGGCGGTGGCCGCCGTGCTTATTGCAAGGCAGTACCAATTGCTGCGGCGCGGCAGGGAGAGCATTAGCATTGTGCTCAAGGCGATAAGGAATGGCGATTACACCTTTTCGCTCAAAAACGATGGTACGGGGGTCAACCAGTCGCTCAACCAAATCAAGTTGCTCGTGCAGGATGCTCGGCGGGAGGTTGAAGCGCAAGAAAAATTTCTCTCCGTAATTATAGAGTGCGGGGCCACAGGGGTAATCATTGTCGCTTCCGATGGCTTCGTGCGTTTCATCAACCGTGCAGCGCTGTCCTACCTTTCACTCCCTGCGCTAACGCATACGGATAGGCTCCGGCAGCTCTACCCCGAGCTCTTCGCCGTGCTTCGTGCGATGCGAAGCAATGAGACAAAAACAATTACAATACAAACAGAAAAAGAGAGTCTACAGCTCGCTGTGCAGCTCCGCGCTGTGGCCCTCGCTTCGGGCGAGATGCAAGTCATTACGCTCAACGACATCAACTCCCAGCTTGACCAAAAGGAAACCGACTCATGGATCTCCCTCATTCGGGTGATGACGCATGAAATCATGAACTCCGTTGCGCCAATACGTTCCATTGCTGAGGTCTTGCTTAACGCCGAGGAGCCGTTTAGCGATGCCACCCGAAAAGCGATACAGACCATTCATGGCACCTCCGACACGCTTATCCGTTTTGTGGAGGACTACCGTAAATTCTCCGCGGTGCCCCCGCCGCGGCGTGCACCGGTTGAGGTGGCTTCCCTTTTGCAGCAGGCGGTTACACTCATCGCGCGGGATGCCGAGGCGAAGCGAATCAGTGTGGATGTCAGCCTATCGATGGGCGACCACTCCATCGTGGCGGACCAAAGCCTCCTGCTGCAGGTGCTTCACAACCTCCTCAAAAATGCGGTGGAGGCTACGCCGGAGGGCGGTGCTATCGCTATTACTTCAGCGCTAACCCGACAGGGGTGCCCATCGCTGCGGGTGTACAATAGCGGTGCCCCTATTGACGCAGCAACGCGCCCCTACATTTTCATTCCATTTTTCACCACGAAGCAGGGGGGCAGCGGCATTGGATTGAGCCTTTCCCGCTACATTATGCGCCTGCATGGGGGCAACCTTACCTACCAGCCGCAGCCCGCGGGGAGCGTCTTTGTTGTGGAGTTTTAGATGCCCACCTGCCGGAGTGTCGCAGCCGAGAACTTGAATGTACCCTGCGTGAAGCTTCGCAGGGGGGGCAACCATCGCGGGGGCCTCGCCAGATCAAACGGCAGGATCGGCTGATGGAATCAGTATACTGCTGCGCAAATTTTGGACTGCGGGCACTTCTACGCTAGCAACCGTTCATCCCTACAGGCCGTACTTCTTAATCTTGGCGTAGAGCGTTGGGCGCGTGATGCCTAGCTCATTGGCGGCGAGGCTAATATTGTATGAAGTCCTTTCGAGTGCTTGCTGTATAAGCTCCCGCTCCATCGCTTCAAGCGTGATGGGTACGCCTCGGTTTGATACGTCACGCACGCATTCAAGCGAAAAAACGTTCTCCTGCAGCGTGTCGCTCTCGGCGAGAATCACCGCTTTTTCCACCGCGTGCCGCAGCTCGCGCACGTTGCCCATCCATGGGTGTGCACGCAACTTATCCATCGCTGCGGGGGAAATCCCCTTGATGGTCTTCCCATGACGCTCGTTGTACTCATCGATGAAGAGGTCCACCAGCGCAGGGATGTCCTCTTGCCGCTCCCGCAATGGCGGTATCTCCACGTGAATGGTGTTTATACGATAAAATAGGTCTTCCCTAAAACTCCCTTCGGCGACGCGGTCAAAAATATTAGCGTTGGTGGCGGTGATGAGCCGCACGTTGAAAGGGATAGCCTTGTTGTCTCCAACCCGCACCACCTCACGCTTTTGCAGGGCAACGAGGAGCTTAGCCTGCATCTCTGGGGCTAAGTTTCCTATCTCGTCGAGGAAAAGTGTGCCGCCCTCCGCGGCCTCTATTTTCCCAACCCTATCGTGCTGCGCATCGGTGAAAGCCCCCTTCACGTGGCCGAACAGTTCGCTCTCAAAGAGCGAGCTGGTGATCGCCCCCATGTCAACGTGCACCATGGGCTTGCCTTTGCGCAACGAATGGGCATGTACGTAGTTGGCAAACACCTCTTTACCCGTCCCATTCTCCCCCGTGATGAGTAGGTTGGCATCGGTGGCAGCCACCCTGTCGAGCAAGGATATTACTTCCCGCATCGCGGAGGACTGGCCGAGAGAAATGGTCTCCTGGTGAACACCTTTCGTACCCTTTGCATTCCCTCTTCCCTTGTCCATCGCCTGCATTAGCCCCTGCACGAGCCGCTGGTTGTCCCACGGCTTGACCGTAAAGTCTGCCGCGCCTCGTTTCAGTGCCTCCACGGCGAGGTCAATGTCTGAGTAGGCTGTAAACATAACAACTGGCAGTTCGGGATGCAGCCTTTTCACCTCAGAAAGCCAGTAGAGTCCCTCGCTCCCCGTGTTGAGGCCCGCCTTGAAATTCATGTCCAGCAGCACCACGTCAGGGCTTTTCTCGCTAATGGTGCCGAGCAGCTCAAAGGGGCGGCTGATAAGCGTAACCTCCGCGAAATATTGGCTGAGCAGCAGGTCTAATGCGCTCAGCACGTTTCTATTATCATCTAGTACAACGATTTTTCCCCTTTTCATTGCGCTTACCCATTCGTGCCGTCCGTTGCTCCTCCGCTCTCGCCCCTCTTGCAGCGTAAAGGTAAGGAGAATGTTGCATTCCGTGGTGTCTCCGCCTTGCGGCATGCCAGCGTAGCTACCTCCCTGCCATCAAATCCGTACCCCCTTCGCATCAAATTCGGATTTCTCCGGAGAAATCCGAATTTGATGCGAAGGGGGTGGTAAGTTGGTGGGGGGTAATAGGAGGTGAAGGGAAGGCGTTGGGGGGAGAAGGAAGGGAGGTGCCGGAAGGGATGTGGCGGGGGTGGAAAGCGGCGAAGACGATGGGGGCTGCTTGTATTTCTACGCCTTTTGCCCTTCCTAAATGGCAAAGCCCTGCCGCTGCGCAGTGAAAGGTCTCCCAAGCACCCACCAATCAGCAAAAAAGTCGGTGTCTAGGGTTTGAAGTCCATCAGGCTATGCGGGGGTTGCCTTGCCGAGGGCTCTGCATGAACTTGCCGCTTGGTGGAGATAGACGTTCTGCGCCTTGGGTACAATGCGGGGGCGAAATGCAAGTAGTTGCTGACTGTGGGGCTCTTTTGAAAGGTGCCTACAGAGTGGTTTTGAAACGACCTAATTGTAAAGGTGTTAGAGCAGGGGTTTAGTAGTAGGTACTAAAATTCTTGTGGCGTTTCGGCTATTGCGGTGAGGAGTGTGGTCCTCTTGTGGCACTGCATTCTGATATGGTTTGCCATGCTTAGTAGTTCATGATAATCAGATGCTCTGCGCGCTTATCATTCCTATTCATGAAGCTGACGAGATACTTCTTGTCAAACGTCTTAATGGTCAGCTGGTGCTCTTCATAGAGGGACAGAATGAATGGGGTGTTTTTTATCACCATCATCCATTTTGCCCTGCACCTGCTGATTAGGTAGCTTGCCAATCTCCGCTGATCGTCCTGCGAGAACTCGTTCTGCGCGTAGGTGCTGAATTCGCTATCGTACGGGGGGTCAAGGAAGACAAAATCGTTCTCCTGCGGAGGATTGCGGGTCAAAAAATCCTCAAAATCAAGGTTGTGAATGCTGGTCGTGCCGAAGTGCTTTAGGAGCGATGCCGATTTGTAGTACGTAATCTTCTTGTCCAGGAGCTTATGGTTGTACCCGATGCCGCCGTAGGGTACGTTGAATAGGCCCCGGCTGCTGTAGCGAAACATGCCGCTGTAGGCGTAGTTCCGTATGAATACGAACACCGCGGTGCCGAGCCCTAGGTCGGAGCGCATTAGGTCGCGATCGTTGCATAGATGCCGGAAGTACATGTAGAGCGCGCTCATGAAGGCGGTTTCAATGTTGCTAAAGACATCCGCGGGCGGCATGGTGCCTTTTGCCCGTTCAATCTGTTTCATCCGAGCGGTTTTACGGATTAGGTTCTTTTTTAGCTCCTTCCCGTACACCCCTCTATGCCACGTAAAACGCTGCTCCAGGATGGCATTGAGCTCCGCGGAATGGGCAGTTAGGAATGCCATTATCGCCGCGGCCATGCCCCCATCGGATAGCCTATCCGCCCTGTACTCAACGTATTGGCTGCACAGGGGCTCATGGGAGCGGATGAATTCAAGCATGGATTCCCATGTCTGCATGATTGCGCCCAGCCACTGGAAGAAACCTCCATCGGAGGTTGCGATGCATCGGTAGAGCGCAATGAGCTCTTCCGATTTGTCATTGATGTAGTGGCGCTTAGCTGGGAAGGCTGTAAAAACGGCCCCACCGCCCACAAAGGGCTCGTAGTAGTTCTCAAACGTTTGCGGGGCATTTGAAAAGATGAAGGGCAGCTCCTTCTCCTTGCCGCCCGCCCACTTTATGATGGGGGATAGCCCCGTGTGGGCCGAGTTGTCAACCGAATACATTAGAATTTCCGTGTTTCAATGCGCTCTTTTGAGGCGTTGAAATAGGCCTCATCCAGTTCAAAGCCAATGAATCTACGCTGAAGAGCTAGCGCCGCAACCCCTGTAGAGCCGACGCCCATAAAAGGGTCAAAGACTACATCGCCCTCATTGGAGGCGATTGTTACTATTTTTTTTAGCACTGCTGTGGGTTTCTGCGCTGGGTGTTTGGGGTTTGATAGGCGTTCAGGGCGCATGCAGATAGGGCTCTCTATAAAATTGTGCATCTCGGTCTGGGAAATAAAATTCCACGTATGCTTTTTATTCCAACCGCAATAAATCATCTCGCAGCTGTTCAAGAAGCCCGCCTTAAAGATTTTTGGAGCAGGGTTCGTTTTGTGCCAAATCATGAACTGGGTGGTGTCCATCCGGTGGTCCAGGCAATCGTACCACCGACCGAGCTGGTTGTATGATGTGAAAATGAATAGATTCCCCGTGGGTTTTAGAATTCTCAAAAACTCATCGACCCATTCTTCGGGATGGAAATCAACCTGGTCCCATAGGGCCACATCGTTATTGATGGCAGACCGTCCGGGAAGGGGGATATTGCCGGTTGAATGCTTGCCGATGTTGTACGGTGGATCCGTTAGGATGAGGTCAACAAATTGGTCCGGTATCTTTTTGATGAGTTCTTTGCTGTCCCCTTGAAGCAGGTAGTTAGTCCACATGGCTATCTAGCTAGATTATTCGTTAGGAAGATAGGTTTTTTTTATATTCGCCAACGCCGCTATAATGTGGTGGGCGTTCTTCTTGTACTCATCCAGAACGATGTCATATCCCTCATCGGATTTGCACACCATATTCCAAAATGCGCTACTGATGAGTAATTCCTCTTTGGCAAAGAACTGAAGCACGCGGCCTTGTGTCCAAGGGTTCCCCTCGCCGTACCTATTGTACGCCGTTGCGAAGAAAATCTTTATACAGTCCTGCGTGCCTAGCGTATTGGCTAAAATGCAGTACTGTTCAAGCAGGGCCTCCTTTTCCGAGCGGGCCTTTTTATTGTCAAGATCACCACCTATTTTTAGCTCAATTAGGTAGTGCATACCGGTTTCCTCGTCAAAAAGGTAGTAGTCGCTCTCATGACGCTTGGTTATATGGTCTGTCTTGGAGCGTAACGCTAGCACGTTTGAATAGTCGTTGACGGAAGGCTTGCAGGCATGGCTTTTATAGCCATCCAAAAGAGACGCAATAAAGGCAATTTGTTTCTGCGAAAGGATGCCGGAAACGTGCTGGCTAACTTGGTAGTGTAGCGATGCAATTTTGATTGCCATTTTCTCTAGCATGTTGCCTAAACTACTATCCAACGATCTAGCCAAGGCGGAGTAGAATTGGATATCAGAGCCGAGTGTAGCAATGAAAACGTTGTGTATCTTCATGTTAATAGTGCCGTCGTCATCGTCTGCTTCCGACAGATGCCGGTCGGAGAATCTTAATGCGTACGCTTCCACAAAGCAACTTACTATAGCGCGGATGGCTTTCTCCTGCCCTTTATCCATATTGCCTCTGATTTTTTATTGCGGCTTGCGCCTGTCCTCTTGATAAGCCATAACCACCATGGGCTTTTGGCTGCCCTTGTGCTCCCTTTGCATCCGGATTCCCATCGCGAAGGTAGGAACTAATGGGGTGAATGGCAATTCGGAGAGCCAATTGGGCTTCACTTTGGCTTTGCATTCCATCTCGGGTATTTGTTGATGTTCTATGGTATGCGCAGCTATTGCAAAAGCACCTGTTTTTAGCAGCTTATACCCCTTTGGGGCATTTGCCTCCCGCAGAGGTGAAGATGGACGAGGTTCAAGCGGTAATGGAGCATGGAAGGCGTTGTGGCCACTGTTGGCTAGGGGTAGAGAGCTGCTGGGGCATCGGTTCATTGTTGATTTTAGCTGCAGTAGGAACGCATAGAAGGGAACGCGCTGACGTATGGGTAGACTGAGGTGCTGTAGGGGAAAGGTGGTGGGCGAAGCGTTAGTGAAGGATGTGCAGAAGATGACGGCGAGCCGTGTGGCGTAGAGAATGGTGTTGGAGGAGGCGCAGCGGGCGGTTTTTGTTGCGATGCGTTTTTGCAGGTTTGGATGGTCGTGGGGTTTGCCCCAAAAGTAATGGCAGTCGGTGCGCTATGGGCGGGTGGCGGTAGCTTGAATAGCGAAATCACCCTTTTTTGTACCTTTGCAAGGAGAGAGAGTAGCGAGGTGCACCATGTTGGAAGGGCTAAATGAGAATCAGAAGGCGGCGGTTCAAGCGGTGATGGGCAAGGTGCGCGTTACCGCGGGGGCCGGCACGGGGAAGACCAAAACGTTGACCTCTCGCTACGCCTACCTGGTGAACGAGGTGGGAATAGCGCCGGGGCACGTGCTTTGCCTCACCTTCACCAATAAGGCGGCGCGGGAGATGTCGCAGCGTATCGCCACGCTCGTGGGGAGGGGGGATGTGAACGATTTTGTCTCCACCATCCATGGGTTCTGCGTTAAGGTGCTACGGCGGGACGTATACCGTTTGGGATTCCCCCAGACGTTTCCCATCCTTGACCAGGAGGATGCCAAGGCGCTGGCGATGGAGGTGATGGACGAGCTGAAGCTATCGCGGCGCGACATCACTGTGAGGAAGTTCCTTGATGCCATAGGGCTGCAGAAGGGGATGGAGGATGTTCGCTACGTCAAGACGTACATGGATAGCGGGGCGAGGGTCGGGGCGGCGAACGATAAATTTACCCTCTACTTGCAGAAGCAGCTGAAGCATTTTGCGCTTGACTACGATGATCTCATCTACTTCACGCTGCACCTCTTTGACACTTACCCCGAGGTGCGGGAGTATTGGCAGAACGAGCTGCAATTCGTGATGGTGGACGAGGCGCAGGACTGTAACTCCGCGGATTGGCGTATCATAAACCATATCACGGCGAAGTACGGAAACCTGTTCGTGGTGGGCGACCCCGACCAGGCGATATACGAGTGGCGCGGCGCGGAGCCGGAGCTATTCATCCAATTCCTCCCCTCCAAGGATGTTATCCTCAACGAGAATTACCGCTCCACGAAGGCGATTCTGCGGGTGGCGAACGCCGTCATTAAGAACAACGTCAATCGCATACCGAAGGACCTGTATACCAATTTGGAGGCTGGCGAAGCGGTGGTGCACTTCCACGGGCGCTCGGAGCGGGAGGAGATGGAGTGGGTGGCGCATCGGCTAAAGCGATTGGCGGGGCAGGGGGTGAAATACGCCGACGTGGCAATACTCTACAGGGCCTCGTATATGTCGCGGTCTCTAGAGCAAATGCTGGTGCGGGAGCAGATCCCGTACGTGGTATGGGGCGGCGTGCGCTTCTTTGAACGCAAGGAGATCAAGGATTCGTTGAGCTACCTACGGCTCATCGCCGGGGATGACGATTTGGCGTTCCTGCGGATTGCCAATGTGCCGTCGCGCGGGGTTGGAAAGGTATACCTGGAGCGTCTACGCGCCGCGGCGGCGAGGGATGGGCAACCGCTCTACGCGACTCTAAAGAGGCACATTGAGGAAAAGGAGTTCAGGCGGGAGTCGGTAAAAGCATTTATTGCGGCCATAGAGGAGTGCCGCGCCGGGGTGGGGAGAAACTCCATCGTGTCGCTGCTGGATATGGCGTTGGTTCGGAGCGGGCTGAAGGAGCAGATACGCTCCGATGGCGATGAGGATCGGCTAGAGAATTTGCAGGAGCTGGTGAATTCAATTCAGTACTACGAGGAGAGCCGGAAGGAGGATGGGGTCACCCTCGGGGACTACCTGCAGGATGTGGCGCTATACACCAATGCCGACTACCGCCGGGAGGGGAACGCGGTGCGGCTGATGACGATACACCAGGCGAAGGGGCTGGAATTCCCCTGCGTGTTCGTGATGGGGCTTACGGAGGGGCTATTCCCTAGCTTTCGCACGATTCGGGAGCGGGGGCAAGCCGGAGAGGAGGAGGAGCGGCGGCTGATGTACGTGGCGGCGACGCGGGCGAGGAAGAGGCTCTACCTAACGGAGTCGGAGGGGTATAGCAATGCGCTGCGGCAGGAGAAATGCCCATCGCGTTTCCTGCTGGAGGCTGGAAGGGAGAACTTCACAACGGAGGGGCGTATGGATGAGCGGCTATGGGCGGGGGCACGCGGGTTGATGGAGGACGGAGGTTTGATGGACGATGCGCCGTTGCCCTTTTCGAGCGGGCTGGGGGCGAGGGTGCAGCATGCCATCTTTGGCGAGGGGACGGTGGTGGCGGTAGAGGAGAGCGGGGAGTGCAGGGTTTCGTTCGGTGGGGTAGAGTATAGCATTAAGCGGAGCGCGCTGCGCTGGGAAGAGTAGGAAAAGCCGATTAGGCAAAAGAGTCCCCCATCTGGTGCCTTCGTTCTGTTAAATTAATGCTACCTTTGCCTTTCTAATAGAGGATAATGCGTAAAGGCGATAGAGGGTAGAACCATGGGAGAGCTACAGCTGTACAACACGATGAGTAGGCGGAAAGAGGTGTTTGAACCGATAAACCCGCCGCATGTGGGGCTTTACGTGTGCGGCCCCACGGTGTATGGCGACCCGCATTTGGGGCATGCGCGCCCTCTGATTACGTTCGACGTGCTGGTGCGATTGCTACGGTCCTTGGGCTATAAGGTGCGCTACGTGCGCAATATAACCGATGTGGGGCACCTTGAACACGACGCCGATGAGGGGGAGGATAAGATACAGAAAAAGGCGCGGCTGGAGCAGCTGGAGCCCATGGAGGTGGCGCACTACTACACGGTGCGCTACCATCAGGCGGCGGAGCAGCTCAACGTGCTGCCCCCAAGCATAGAGCCGCAGGCGAGCGGGCATATCATAGAGCAGATTGCCTACGCGAAGCGGATCCTTGAGGCGGGGTTAGCCTACGAGGTGGATGGGTCGGTGTACTTTGACATTGAGAAGTATAACGACAGGCATGGCTATGGGCAGCTGTCAGGGCGACGCATTGAGGAGATGCTGGCCAACACGCGGGAGCTGGAGGGGCAGAGCGAGAAGCGGAATCCATTGGATTTCGCCCTGTGGAAGCGGGCAACCCCAGAGCATATCATGCGCTGGCCTTCGCCGTGGGGGGACGGATTCCCTGGGTGGCACCTGGAGTGCTCCGCCATGGGGGAGAAGTACCTCGGGGAGCATTTTGACATCCACGGGGGCGGCTTGGATCTTATGTTCCCGCACCACGAGTGCGAGATAGCGCAGGAGGTGGCGGCGCACGGCGGGGCGGCGCCTAAGTACTGGGTGCATAACAACATGGTGACCGTCAATGGGCAGAAGATGGGGAAATCGCTGGGGAATTTTATCCCGCTGGAGGATCTATTTGCGGGGAAGCATAAATTGCTTTCACGCCCCTACTCCCCGATGACGGTTCGTTTCTTTATTCTCCAGGCGCACTACCGCTCCACGCTAGACTTTAGCGATGAGGCGCTGCAGGCGGCGGAGAAGGGGTACGAAAGGCTGGTGAACGCGGTGTATGCGTTGAAGGATGTGGCGGCGGGCGCTACGAGCAGCGTGGACGTGGCGAGCGTAGAGAAAGGGTGCATGGAGGCGTTGCTTGATGACCTTAACACGCCGATCGCGCTGGCGCATCTCTTCGATGGGGTTAAGATGGTGGGGCAGCTGCAGGCGGGCAACGCCACGATTAGCCAGGGGGATAAAGAGGTATTGCAGGGCATTTTTGACCGTATCGCGGGGGGCATTCTAGGGCTGCGCATGGAGCGTGAGGGGATGGGCTGTAGCGGGGATGACGGCGCGTTGGAGGCGGCGATGAAGGTAGTGCTGGAGTACCGTGCAGCGGCCAAAGCGGCCAAGGATTACGCAAAGGCTGATGCCATACGCGACACGCTGAAGGCGGAGGGGATAGAGATTCAAGATCGGGCAGACGGGGCTACGTGGAGCCGCGGTCGTAAGTAGTAAAAATTATATACCTTTGCGGTCGGGTAGTTGTATTTATAATTAGAGAGAAATCATGGGCAAGATTGGAAAGGTTTTGCTAGTAATCATTGGATTACTATTGCTATTCGGGCTGATGAAGGGATGCAGCGTGTACAACAAGCTGGTGAAGCTGGATGAGGGGGTGCAGTCGCAGTGGGGCAACGTGGAGGCGCAGTACCAGCGGCGTATGGATCTGATTAATTCGGTGATTGGCCAAATTAAGGGGTCAACAGCTTTTGAGCGGGGCACGCTGACGGACGTTGTGGAAGCGCGGGCGAAGGCAACGCAGATGACCATAGACCCCAGCAAGCTCACGGAGGAAAATTTAAAGAAGTTCCAGGCGGCGCAGGATCAGCTGTCGGGGTCGCTGAGCCGATTGATGATGACGATAGAACGCTATCCCGATTTGAAGACAACCCAGCAGTTTCAAGATTTGCAGGCGCAGCTGGAGGGAACCGAGAATAGGATTTCCAATGAGCGGACCAAGTTCAACGAGATGGCGAAGGAGTTCAACACGTACCAGCGTAGGTTTCCGCAGGTGATATTTGCCCGAATGTTCGGCTTTGAGAAGGTGGGGTATTTCGGTGCGCAGGCGGGGGCAGAGTCGGGAGTGAATGTTGATTTCAGCGAACCTAAGCCCGAAGGGGAGTAAGCTGGGCGATAGGAAGGTATAGAAATTGGAGAAAATGGCATCTCTCGGAAGGTGAGAATGACCTTCGGGAGATGCTTTTTTTGTGCCAATCCCCAAGGGTTATAGAGAGTTTGTCGGTAAATTTTCGTTTGAGTGTACGTGGGCGGGGCGTTGAAGGCTAGGAAATTCGTAAATTCGCGGCGTGGAAGCGTGGACTTGGTGGTGGAAAGCGGGGGGAGAAGGTTGCGCATTAGGAAGAAGATAGGGGGTCTCGATGGAGCAGAATGGGTTACTAGAGAAGCTAGATCAAATCGCGGAGCGTTTCGTGGAGGTGGAAAAGCAGCTGGCAGAGCCGGATGCCATGCAGGATATGAAACGGTTCGTGGCGCTTAATAAGGAGTATCGGGAGCTGGAGCCGGTGATCGCGCTGCGCAAGGAGTACGCAGAGTTGCTGAGCAATGTGGCGAATACCAAGGAGATGCTGGAGCATGAGAGCGACGAGGAGCTGCACGCCATGGCGAAGGAGGAGCTGGAAACGTTCGTGGAGCAGGTGGAGCCGCTAGAGGAGCGGATAAAGCTACAGCTGCTGCCGCAGGATCCCCAGGACTCGAAGAATGCCATCGTGGAGATACGTGCGGGCGCAGGGGGGGACGAGGCGAGTATCTTCGCGGGGGATTTGTTCCGTATGTACGAACATTTCTCCGAAACAAAGGGGTGGAAGCTAGAGATTAGCTCCTCGAGCGAGGGCTCGGCGGGGGGATTCAAGGAGATTATCTTCTCGCTTTCGGGGGATGGCGTATACGGTTTGATGAAGTACGAGTCGGGTGTGCACCGGGTGCAGCGCGTGCCGCAGACGGAGACGCAAGGGCGCGTGCATACGAGTGCCGCGAGCGTGGTGGTGCTGCCGGAGGCTGAGGAGTTTGATATAGAGCTGAAGATGGAGGATATCCGCAAGGATACCTACTGCTCCTCAGGGCCGGGGGGGCAAAGCGTGAACACCACCTACTCGGCGGTTCGTTTAACGCATATCCCCACGGGGATTGTGGTGCAGTGCCAGGATCAGAAGTCGCAGATAAAGAACTACGAGAAGGCTCTCGTGGAGCTGCGCACGAGGCTCTACAACATAGAGTACCAAAAGTACCTCGATAGCATATCGTCGCAGCGTAAAACGATGGTGTCAACGGGCGATAGGTCGGCTAAGATACGTACTTACAACTATCCGCAGGGGCGGGTGACGGACCATCGTATTAACTACACGGTGTATAACCTACCCGGGGTGATGGATGGCGACATCGGGGGGATTATTGATAGGCTTCAAGTCGCAGAAAACGCGGAGCGCCTACGGGCGAGCGGGATGTAACTATAATATAGGGGGATAAGGACCAATGTCATCGCAGCTGCTGTTTGAACGGATTAAGGAGAAGAAGAGTTTTCTTTGCGTGGGGCTCGACACCGACCCTAAGCGTTTGCCGGCTGCTGTGAGTAGCATGCGCAACGCCGTCTTTGAGTTTAACAGGGCTATCGTGGATGCCACGGCCGACTTGGCTGTGGCTTTCAAGCTGAATTTGGCGTTCTACGAGGCGATGGGGGCTGAGGGATGGGCGAATTTGGACCGTACGATACGCTACATCAATGGGCATTACCCCGACATGCTGACGATTGCCGATGGCAAGCGCGGCGATATAGCCAACACTGCGAAGATGTATGCGCAGAGCTTCTACAGGGTGTTAGGGTTTGATGCGGTAACGCTGGCGCCCTACATGGGGCGTGACGCTGTGCAACCGTTCCTTGACTACGAGGGGCGTTGGGTGGTGCTCCTGGCGGTGACCTCCAACGGAAGCTACCGGGATTTCCAAACGCTGCCGGTAGGCGACCCTCCGCGCAATCTCTATGAGGTTGTCATTGAAACATCGAAGCGTTGGGGGCACGAGGGGAATACGATGTACGTGGTGGGGGCAACGCACCCCGAGGTGCTTAAAAGGGTGCGGGCGATAGTCCCCGACCATTTCCTGTTGGTGCCGGGGGTAGGGGAGCAGGGGGGTGACTTTGACTCGGTGGTGGAGAATGGAATGAATCGTCATTGCGGTCTGATCGTGAATTCATCACGCGGAATTATCTACGCGGGCAATGGCTCTGACTACGCCGCCGCGGCGCGCGCTAAGGCCCTGGAGCTGCAGCAGAAGATGGCGAAGGCCCTGGAGGAGCGTAAGCTGGTGTAGAATAACTTTTTTTTGAGGGGAGAGAAGACAATTCCCTCGGCGAAGCGAGATAGGGCGGCTTTTGCGCATTTGTCAGGGGTCTGTGTGGAGTGAACGGATATGGTGGTCTGTGTGGAAACTCGGTGTGGACGAGAGGGAAGGTAACCGTATCGCACTTACAGCAACGATCTCAGGGTCATGAATTATTCAAAAAAGCCTATCCCATAGCTCATCCACCCTACGCGCAATGCTGTAGGCTAGAACGGGGGGGACGGCGTTGCCCACGATCTTATAGGCCGCCGAGGGACTCACCACGAAACGATTGCTATCGGGCTGCTTGATTACTAGCTGATAGTTCGGTGGAAAGGTCTGTATAAGCGCGCACTCTCGGGGGGTTAAACGCCTTTCGGAAAGTCCCTTGGCAAGCTCATCAGCATGTCTACCACCGTGTGCCAGCGAGAGCCTGCGGAACTCTATGTTACCGTGGTGTTCGCTGCGGATGGTAGGGCCCTGCCCCGCGAGGGATATTTCCGTCTGCCCCTGGCACTCCGCCCCCATGTACTTAGCCTTTGAGTAGAAGCGCTGCGAAACATCGTTGCTATCGTTCGGCTCGTTGAGGTGTTGCAGGACATCTGCGCAGGTGACTGGCTTTTTTAGCCCCTCGGTTTGCCGGGTGTAGCCGTGCGTGGGGGTAGGGTAGGGGGTATAGTCTGTTGGAATGGGGGAGGATTGCAGCGCGGCGAGGGCCTCTTGCCGTAGTGCCACCCTGCGGACACCGATAAAAAAGACGCGCTCCCGCGTTTGCGGCACGCCGTAGTCAGCGGCATGTAGTACCTGCGGTGGTAGCACGATGTATCCGCCATCGTCCGCGCTGGCGAAGTCAGATTGTATCACCTCTTGTGCGTCGCCGAGGTTGGTAAGACCCTTCACGTTCTCCGCGATAAACATTTTGGGCTTCACGATGTCAATCGTGCGCTTCATCCAGTAGTAGAGAAACCCGCGGCTCTCCTCGGAGGGCTCGTCTGATGCCATCCTTCCCCCGCTGTGCGCCACCTTTGACTGGAATCCGCGTCGTGCACCCGCCACTGAGAAATCCTGGCAGGGGAATCCCCCGACAACGAGGTCTACGTGTTGTGGGAAAATCGGCTCGCCCGCCTCAGCGGCTTTCACTAAATCCACAATGCTGCCGATGCGGTAGCATCGCTCCGTGCCGTTGCCCAGCTGTGCCATGTAACGTTTCCACACCTCGCCCGCTTGCGGAACGATGTCATTGGCGAAGCTCGTGCGGAAGCGCGTGGGCTTTACACGCACCCAGCAGTCGTCTATCACTTCTTGCACCAGGCAATCGCCATCGGGCGGTAGGCTATTGCGATGGCAGATAAAGCCCCCCTCAAGGCCTAGATCCATGCCGCCCCCGCCGCTAAAGAGCGACAACACGTTTAGCGTATCGTTGCAACGTTTCAAATCAATAGGATCGCGTTAAGTTTTGTGCAAATGTATGAAAAGAATGTGGTAGAGGGCAGCCGCCCACACAGAAACATCTTTGTGATAGTCTCATCTGAAGGAGGCGAAGGTCAAAATGGCGTTGCAATGGGGATACGCGGTGGAATTGACCAAAAAAGTGTGTGCACAATCCATTCTCTTCTTCACTACTCCTTATGCGAACTCGGCTTAAAGCATAGTTTGAAGTATTGACGCACTCCCGTTTGCGAGGTGAATCTTGGGCTTGTTGGGGAGGAAGCTGTAGGCGATCAGGCCGCTGCATAGGTTGGCCTCGAAGCTGGGGACGCTCCTGTGCCGCATGTGCTCAATTTGGCAGACGTGCTTCAGCATCCCGATTAGAGCTAGGTATGAACGGACTGCAGGGGGATGGGGCGCGTAGTTTTTGGCTGCCGCTGCGAGCCGTGCTATGGGGCGGGTATTGAGGTAGCGGTGCGCGGCGAGGCCGCCAGGGTCAGGAATGCAGACTGGCTCGCCCCCGCGGGCAAAGAGTCAGAGGGTTTGAAGCCCCTCGGCTATTGAAAGACCAGCTCGCCGATGGGGCTGCGTGGCGGCGGAGATGTGTGCGCGTTGGAAGGGGGATGTGGCGTTTCGGAGTGAGAACATGCAGTTGTGAAAAAACATCTACCTTTGCAGAGTAGTGCGGCGGGTATTGCTTTCAGATAGAAAGTTTTTTGCCATTGCGCACTTAGAACCGTTAGCCAATATAGCGCGGGGGTTCTGTAGGAAACTACTATGTAGCAAGAAAAACGACTATAAATCTATAGAATTATTTAGCCGCTTTATTTGCGGATTATCAATGCCATGAATGCTATTAAAGAGTTTCATCTATTTGCAGGAATCGGGGGCGGAATTTACGGAGGCCATATTTTAGGGCATGCGTGCTGCGGAGCTGTAGAAATTGACACGTATTGCAAAAGGGTCCTAGCGCAAAGGCAACGCGATGGCTGGATGGATTCGTTTCCGATTTATGGCGATATAAAGGCCCTAAATGGACATGACTTCAAGGGAACTTTTGACATTCTATGCGGAGGCTTCCCTTGCCAAGCATTTAGCCATGCGGCACGTGGCAAAAACATTTCTGAAAAGAACCTTTGGCCCGAAATGTTTCGGTTTGCCAAGGAGTCCGACGCGCCAATTGTCTTTGGGGAGAATGTCACGCTCAAGGCTATCCGCAAGGCTGCTATGGATTTGCAATCAGTAGGCTACAGCGTGCAATACTGCAAGCTCTCGTGTGGCAATCTCGGCGCGGACCATCGGCGCGATAGGTATTGGGTACTTGCCGTGAAGAGTCACAGCGCGTTGAGTAGAGTGCATGATGGGTTAGAGCGTCTTGGAAAAATGCGTATGGGATGCTGGGCTGCGCCATTTAAAGAGCAAGAGGGTGACAAAAGTATTGTCAATTGCAGAGCGCAGTTGAAGGCTATCGGCAACGCGCAAGCTCCCTTGGCAGCAGCCGTAGCGTTTCGGGTTTTGGCTTACAGACACGAGAGCCAGGCTTGCAGCTCCGTCAAGGTACTTGGCACGGAAATCAGCCGTTTCTTTACTATGCAGGCAACTTGGATTAGGCGCACATACGGGGAGGATTTCGGATTCGTGCACACCCCTACCACCATGGCCAACTACTCAGCACCCTCAATGATGAAGCATGCGGGATGCAGAAACTTTGTAGCGGTATTCAATCGCCCGACACCTGCCAATGCTGAGTACCTAATGGGAATGCCTCGGGGCGCTGCTTCTACCGCCCCCATGGGCAAGGAGAATATGGAAACATGGAAACGAAGCGTAAAACAATGACACAACAAGAGATTATAGACCAATTAAAGACACAACAAGAGATTATAGGCCAATTAGAGAAGATGGGGGTGTCAAAGGTATCGGTTGACACAATACCTAATACTTATTCTACCACTGCCCCTTCATCATTCCTCACTGAACAGATAAGCAACAGAGCAGCATCCAGTTGGAAAAAAGCTCAATACATTATAGCAAGCCATGACAATACCAAGGCTCGTCTAGAAGAAATTTTAGAGAAATGGAAGACTATGGCCCGCCCCGAACAATTTCTAATTATAGAAGAAGCACCTGATACCGATACCCCCTGGTCTTGCTACAACTCTAAAGGAGAGAAGCTCACCTTACAAGACATTCTAGGCCATAAAATTCCAAATAAGTCTCTATCATCTTCTTATCGCCAATACATCACGGCAATTAAGACAAAGCCATTTTTGCTGCTTGCAGGCATCTCGGGCACAGGCAAGAGCCGTATCGTGCGGGAGCTGGCCCGCGCCTGCTGGGATGTAGGATCGGAGGAGTACAAGGCGCAAAAGCCGAGAAACTTTGAGATGGTCCAAGTGAAGCCCAACTGGCACGACTCCTCCGAGTTGCTCGGCTACGTGAGCAGGATAAATGGCGAACGGTTCATTGTCGGGCCATTGCTGAAGTTTATGGCCCAGGCTATGCAGGAGCCGGATGTACCCTACTTCCTCTGCCTTGACGAGATGAATCTGGCGCCAGTAGAGCAGTACTTCGCGGAGTATTTAAGCGTCATGGAGAGTAGAAGGCGAGCGGAGGATGGGACTATCACGACAGACCCCATAGTGGACTTTGAGCCAACGGATGCCTACCATAGCCTAATCGTCCAACTATTTGATGACGAGGCGGAGCGGAGACTATTCCTTACGAAAGAGGGGGGCAAACGCCTCACTATCCCCCAGAACTTGATAGTGGTTGGCACCGTCAATATGGATGAAACCACCTTCTCTTTCTCCCGCAAGGTGCTAGATAGGGCGATGACCATTGAGATGAACGAGGTGGACCTGTGGAGCGGCCTAAAGAATAGGTACGAACCCATCGGCAAGCAAAGCAAGGAGACGCTCATCGGGGAGGCGGTGGAGGCAGTAGATATTTATGAAAGCCATCAAGAGGTTTGCGATATCTGCTTGGACTACCTCAAAAAGGTAAATGCAGAGCTGGATGGAACTCCCTTCAAGGTGGCCTACCGCACCAGGAATGAGGTGCTTCTCTACGTGGTGAATAATCTCCAATATAACAAGGCAGAGGATGGCGGGGAGCTACCGCGGGAGTACGTAATTGCCAAGGCGTTAGACGAGGCCACCAGCATGAAGATACTCTCCCGCATTGAGGGGGACGAGTCCAGGGTGAGCAAGGGGTTCTTAGACTCCCTATCGGTAACCATCAAGGAAGGCCTCTCGTCGATTTCCGGCCGGGGGGATGGGGCCGAAGGGGAGCCAAAGGAGGAGCCTATTTCGTTAGCTAAGCTTGAGGAGATGGCGAAGAGGCTAGCAGCCTCGGACTATACGAGCTACTGGAGCTAAACCCATAAACCGATGGAGCTACTCAAGGTAGAACACGCCGACTTCACCTTAAGTATTGAATGTGCCAAGTATGGGGATGTTTGGGCGAGGGCTAAACAGCATGTGGGCGAGGAGAACCTCACCTCCACGTACTCCTGGACGGAGGGTGTAAAGTCGGTAAAGAAGAGCGCCGAAGATGGGGGGGAGGTGGAGATTGCGCCCCATGATAGGCACGCGCCGGCCGTATTCTTTGACCAAACAGACTACCCTATTTGGGTGGAGTTTAGGTGTGGGGTGACCAATGCTCGCTACGCATCGCTGCTTCAATCGGAGGATGACCACTTTAGCTACCACAAGAACCAACGCGTGTTGGCCGGCTTCATCAACTTTGGCAACGATGTTGGGCGAAGCGAGATAAGACTCAAGTACGATGCGGAGGGGCGGACGCAAACCTTTTCCTTTCGCTTTGACGTGCTGAGCACCAAGCTCAATTATCACGAGCATTGGCGGAGCATCATTGCAGACATTGAGGCTGAGTATAGCATGCTGTCGCTGGACTACATGCGCAGAACCTTCCATAGCTTCACCCCGGATAGCGAAGGGGAGCGACCAGAACTTGTGTGGTGGAGCATATTCCAAGGCCAGCAGGAGAAGTTCTTGGCGGCGGTAAAACGCATCATAGCGCGTCCCCGCCATCGGCTTCGGAGCGAGACCACCTACCAACGATTAGAAGAAATCAAGCGGGTTCCCAACTCTTTGGAAAATGAAATTGCGGAACATAGATGCGATGGGGAGAGGCTTTACCGCGTGGAGCAGCAGGTGCACTCCAATGACACCCAAGAGAATAGATTCTTGAAGTTCGCCCTCGCTGAGATCGCCAGAAAGTACGATGCGCTAAAGCGTAGACTTGAAATGTTAGAGAATACCTCTGCCATATCCATAGGGGAGATGGCGGAGACGGAGCGGAGCATGCAAGCCTTGCAGCGTCACCCTTTCTTCCGAAGCGTGGGGCAATTCAAGGGGCTTAGCCAAGAGAGCCTAGTGCTCCAAAAGGCAACCGGCTACTCTGAGGTTTACCGAACATGGGCCCTTCTGCGGCGTGCCTATTCCCTAAATGAGGGTCTCTTCCGCCTACAATCAAAGGACATAGCAACCCTGTACGAGATATGGTGCTTCATTGAACTCAGCCACATCGTACAGGACGAACTCAACATCTCCGCCGATGATGTAGACCACCAAAACCGAGTAGAAATGGGTGGACTCTTCACTTGGGGTATGGACACCGGGGAGCGTTCACGAATAGTGTTTAGGAAGAATGGGGTGGCCTTGGCGGAGCTTTTCTATAATCCGAAGCATACCTTGAGCGAGAATGGAACTTCGGGTATAGGAAACTTCGTGGAGAAGACGGTGGCCCAAAAGCCAGATATCGTGCTGCAACTGGTGAAGGACGATATACAGCGGGGTATGAGGATAACATACCTCTTCGATGCGAAATATAGGATAGACTCCAATCGGCGCGGGGTGGACTATCCCCCTGACGATGCTATCAATCAGATGCACCGCTACCGTGATGCCATCTACTATCAGCAGAATCAAGATGTGCCGTTGAAGAAGGAGATTGTGGGGGGATACATCCTATTTCCTGGATCGGGGGAGCCGTTGGCTGTCCAAGCTGCAACATTCTATAGGAGTATCCAAGAGGTCAATATCGGAGCTTTCCCGCTCCGCCCCAAGGATGGAGAGAACAGGGAGTTGCTCGCATCCTTCATTAAATTGTTGATATCAAACGAAGGTCAATCGCTAGTGGCGGGTAGTATCCCGCAGAAGGGGTTAAACTATATCATTGACTCCGAGGGTGGTGATAACGATTTGGCGTTTGTAGGTTATGTACCCAAACCCAAGGAGGACTCTTCAGAGGCGTACAGGTTGTACTTTGAAGCGTTCAAAAGGAATGAGTCGCCGAGATTTTACTACTCGGGGAAAAGCCTAAGGGATGGGGTTGACCTGCGCATGGTAAAGTACGTATTTCCAAATCTCCCCGGGAACGGCTACTATAGGGTGAAGCGGATCTATTCGGAGAGACGAGACAATCTCTTTTGTGACAAGGCGGAATTCGGGGATAAGAGTATGCGCATTGTCTTCGAGCTGGGTGAGTTCGTGCCGCTTGGGGAGAAAAGAATGGAGTTTGGGTATAGCGGCAGCGAAAGTATATTGGCTGTGCCCAGCGTAGGCACTTTTATTCCGCTGAAACAAATTAGAGCTAGGTATGAACGGGCCGCAGGGGGATGTGGCGCATAGTTTTTGGCTGCCGCTGCGCCGTGCTAGGGGGCGGGTATCGAGGTAGCAGGGCGCAGGGCGGTCGCCAGGGTCAGGAATGCGAGAGCCAACCAAATTGGGAGTCTACACGCCGATATTGCCGCCAGCGCTGATTGTGAAAACCTATTGCTTTTTTCGTTACCTTTGCACCTAGACACTGACTGATGCGACATGGCACGAATTCTCGGCATGGGCAACGCCCTCATGGATATAATGACCCAAATCCCTAACGACTCAATTCTAAACGAGTTGAAGCTTCGGAAGGGGGATATGCAGCTCGTTGATATTGACACCATACGCCGCGCCCTCACCCTCACCGCCGATTGCCCACGCCGCCACATGGCGGGCGGCAGCGCCGCTAACACCATCCGCAGCATCGCGCGGCTCGGCGTAGGGTCAGGGTTCATCGGGAAAATAGGATCTGACCGGCAGGGCGAACTCGTGAGGCAGTCACTCATAGACGCGGGCATTCGCCCCATCCTCCATGAGTCCCGCGCGAGGTCGGGGCATGCATTGGCCTTGGTCACCCCAGACTTTGAACGCACCTTTGCCACCTTTCTCGGCGCGGCAGGTACGCTGAACACCAACGATCTCTCCCCGAACGACTTCGTGGGCTACGATATATTTCACATGGAAGGGTTTATCGTACAAAACCACACGCTGCTGGAGCGTGCCCTTGCCATCGCCAAAAGCGTCCATCAGCACGTCTCCATTGACCTCGGGAGCTTCTCCATCATTGATGAGAACCACAGTTTCCTCCGCCGGGTTCTACCCGGGCACGTAGACATCATCTTCGTGAACCAGGAGGAGGCCCGGGCGTTCACGGGGAAACCAACAAACGAAGCGATTAACGAGCTGGCAGGCTACTGCAAAGTAGCCGTGATCAAGCTTGGCGCTCAGGGGGCCATTGCGCAGCGTGGCGATGAAATCGTCTCAGCGCCCGCCCTCGACGTGCCATGCGTAGACACCACCGGCTGCGGCGACTACTTCAACGCTGGATTCCTCTACGGCCTCATCCAGGAGTGGCCGTTGCAGCAGTGCGTGGAATTCGGCTGCTACATGGGCGCATGCATCATTCAGCACGTCGGGGCGAACATGCCCGAAGAGGTGTGGGCTCAGATACGTTCGCACGCTAAAAGCATCGCCGGGTAAACCGCCCGCACCCATACCTCTCGCGGCAGCACCACCTGCACGGTGAGCCGCGTCTCTTGGCGCACCAGTGCCTCGGCAACATTCGATAGAACGCTCCGCAAGGCCGCGCTGCAGTGCCGCACGGTGAGGAGAACCAGGTCGGCATTGTACATCACGTGGTGCTCCGCACGTAGAGCCTCTATCGCATGGGGGAGATGTATGGGTTCACGATCCACGCACACCGTGGTGCTAACCGCCGACTGCTGCAAGAGATTTACCACGATGCGATGCGCCGCCAAGATAGAAAACATACGACTCACGGTCTGCTCTGAGGCGAACGACAAATCCCGCTGCCCCACGGACAGCAACACCTGCCCCTCCCGCACGGCGATCAAATCGTGCAGCTTCAAGGTAGCTTCTTCCTCGTCCCCCCCGATGCAGGTGCCCTCTGCCCGCGGGCTGGTGAACGATTTAACGTAAAGCGGAATCCCCGCATTCTGCATGGGTTTCACCGCCTTAGGATGCACCACCTTCGCTCCGCTGTAGGACATCTCAATGGCCTCTCGGTAAGGCAACCGCGGTAGGAACTCAGCATGCGGGAACAGCTTGGGATCGGCGGAGAGGAAGCCGGGCACGTCTTTCCAGATCGTTACGGCTCTCGCCTGGAGCATGGCGCCGAGCAGCGCCGCGGTGTAGTCGCTCCCCTCGCGCCCGAGCGTTGTGGTGGTTCCCTGCACCGTGGAAGCGATGAAGCCCTGGGTTACGTAGAGCGTAGACTCCCCCTTTGAAAAGGTGCGCTGCACGAGGCTAGTAGAAAGCGCTGTGTCCACAAGGGCGTTCCGATGCTCGTTGTTTGTACGTAGCGCATTGCGTATATCAACCCACTCAGCCGGCGCGATCTCTTTGGTAAGGTACGCCGCCACGATGGTAGACGACAGTAGCTCCCCGTACGGCACCACCATGTCGTAAAGGACATCGTAATCCTCGTGGGGCAAAGCACGCACCGTGCTTTCCAAACTCTCTAGCAAAGAGGCGACCCGCCTTACCCCCTCAGCATTGCCACCCAGCAGCTCCTCCGCCATTTCCATATGGAAATCGCGCAGCTGCCGCATGGCCTCACCTAGACGCTGCCGATCCCGCATAGCCGCTTGGAGCAAGAACTCAAGCTGATTGGTTACCTTCCCCATGGCCGACACCACCACTATGAGCGGACGCATGGTGCCAACCGTCCTGACGATTTCCCCCATGGCCCGCACATTGTCCGCCGTTGATAGCGATGCCCCACCGAACTTATATATCTCCATCTTCCACACTCCCTACGTTATATATCGCGCAAATTTAGTGACTTTAAGAAACAGTCAAATGCCCCCTACCGCGAGCCATTGACCTTTGTAAACTAATAACTTGTAACTTCGCGCTATGGCAGCGATGGCACTTTCTAGCTTTACGTATAACCTATTGACCCATCTGCGGGGCGTTGCGCTATGCATCGCATCGCTCTGGAGCAAATCGAAGCGTAACCTTCGCCGCGCGCGTAGCGATTGGCAGCTGCGCCTAGCCAGGTTTATGTCGGAAAACGCCACAAAACCCACGTTCTGGTGCCACCTCAACACATTTGAAGACTACGAACAGTGCGCCCCCATCATTCGCACCTTTGAAAAGACGCACCCCGGTTGGAACTACATCATTACATTCCAAGACCCCAGGAGCCTTACGCTGCACCGACTCTTCGATGAGACGTTCTACACCGACATTCTCCCCAACGACACCCCCAAGAACGTCAAGCGTTTCTTTAGCATCGCATCCCCCACCGTGGCCATCATGCTGAACCAACGCCACATGGGCAATTTTCTCCTCGCCCTGCAAAAGGGCGGCATTCCCACCTATCTCGTCGCAGCTAAGTACAACGCGAAATCCCCCATCTTCAAAAGACGAAAACATCGGTTACGCCGGTGGCTGCACCTCTACACATGGATTTTCACTATTGACACAACTACCGTAGATCTTCTCTCCCTACGGGGCATCACGCACGTTACCTGCGCGGGCGACATGATCTTTGACAAAATCGCGCAGGCAATAAGCGTTGCTAAGCCAATCGCCGCGCTGGAAGATCTTGCCTCGCAGGGCGGAAATCTTATCGTTGCGAGCTGCACCACAGAAAAAGATGAAGCCGCCCTCCTCCCGCTCGTTTGGAATCTCCCTTCGCAATGGCGCCTCGTGGTCATTCCCAATGAAGTTAACGAGGAACGCATCGTCAAATGGTTAAATCAGGTGAACCGGGGCGCATGCCGCGCCTCCAAGCACCCCTCCAAGGAGGAACTCGCACGCTGCGTGCTATTCCTTCTCGATGCCCCCGGCCAGGAACTCTCCGCCTACCGCCATGCCGCCATTGCCTACGTGGGGGGTGGCTTTGAGAACCAACTCGCCGATGTGTTTGAACCCGCAGCCTTCGGCATCCCCATCGTCTTTGGGGCGAGACATCACAACCGCCCCGATGCCGTCCTGCTGCGTGAACACAATGCGGCCGCAGCGGCGTACGCCCCCGCGCAACTCGCCACCATCTGCCTTAGCCTCATGGGCAATGCCAACATTAGAACCCGGATGGGCGAGCGTGCCGATGACTTCTTCACGCAACATGTAGGCAGCACGGATGCCATTCTACGGCGCATTGAGGCCGATATACTCCTCACTAACGTTCCTTACGAAAGCACATAAGCATGAGATTTGGAGACATCGAAGGCGCTTTGCTTGTAAAAAAATACCTTTGCCAACTCGTTCAAACGGATAGGCTGCCCCATGCGCTTCTTCTTGATGCGCACGAGGGCACCGGCGGACTGGCTCTCGCTATCGCCTTTGCGCAGTATCTTGTCTGCAAACATCCGCACGACAACGACTCCTGCGGCGAATGCCCCCGCTGCGTTCGCATGGCCAAAGGAACGCTCTCCGATGTCCATTTCGTATTGCCCGAACCCGGCGCGGACAAGGCCGGATCCACCGAACTGGTGGAAGCGCAGAACGCTACGCTCCAAGAAATGCTCTCCTCAAACCCCTATTTTACGGAGCAGCAATGGTACACCGAGCGGGCGCAAGCCGGCAAGCAGGGGATTATCTCCGCCGCCGCAGCCGACCAGCTCCTGGAACAGCTCTCCTACCACCCCTACGAGCTGCCCTTTCGCATCGTCATTGTTTGGCTCCCCGAGCGTATGAACGCCGCCTCGGCCAATCGGCTGCTGAAGATTGTAGAGGAACCACCCATGGGGGCAAAATTCATCTTCGTGAGCGAGAACGCTGGCGAAATTCTCCCCACTATCAAGTCGCGTCTCCAATGCGTAGTGGTGCCACCGATAAGCGCCGAAGACATCGAGTACGGTCTGATTACCAAGCAGAACTATAGTCAGGAGGATGCGCAACGCGCCGCACGTGTCGCCATGGGAAGCTACGCTAAGGCACTCGAGCTGCTCACCGCCGAGACCCACGATGAAGACCTCGCCCTCTTCAAGCAGCTTACCCAGGCTGCCTACCGCGGCGCCCTCCTTGACCTCGCCGACTGGGCGCAGGAGTTAAGCAAAATGGATAGGGAGTCGCTAAAATCTTTAATCGGGTACTTCGCTACCCTTTTCCGCGGGGGCTTTATGCTTAACATCGGGCAGCCCGCGCTATGCTACACCACCCCGAGCGAAACGGAATTCCTAGAGAATTTCGCCCCCTACATCAATGGGCGAAACGTGGGGTATATCCTCTACGAGCTCTCATCGCTCCTTGAACACCTACAACGGAACGGCAACACGCAAATTCTCCTATCCGACTTTGCCTTCCGCATGGCAAGGCATATCGGGGCAAACATCGTTTGAGAATTCGCACCCCTTTTACCCATTTTCTTAGTACCTTTGCAGGGTACTTAAAATCACAATTGCTATGTACGGAAAAATGCAAGCCCATTTGGTAAAAGAGCTTTCCTCCATCAAAGAGGCGGGGCTCTACAAGCAAGAGCGGCTTATCACAACGCAACAACGGGCAGAGATCAAGGTTAGCACCGGGGAAAGCGTGCTAAACTTCTGCGCTAACAACTACCTCGGGCTATCCGATGATGCCCGTATCATTGCCGCAGCCAAAGCAATGATGGATAGCCACGGATACGGCATGTCATCGGTTCGTTTCATTTGCGGTACGCAGGATATACATCGCGAGCTGGAGAAGGCCATTGCCAAATACTTTGGTCTAGATGACTCCATACTCTACATCTCCTGCTTTGATGCCAACGGCGGGGTATTTGAACCGTTGTTCACCGACGAGGATGCCATCATCTCCGACGCGCTGAACCACGCCTCCATCATAGATGGCGTACGCCTCAGCAAGGCGAAGCGCTACCGCTACGCCAACGCCAACATGGAGGAGCTGGAGAAATGCCTCAAGGAGGCGCAGGCGCAGCGATTCCGTATCATTGCCACCGATGGCGTTTTCTCCATGGATGGCAACGTGGCGCCGCTCGACAAGATCGTGGAGCTCGCCAAGAAGTACGATGCGCTGGTCATGGTGGACGAGAGCCACTCCGCAGGCGTTGTGGGCTCCACGGGGCGCGGCGTAACGGAGCAGTTTAACCTCCGCGGACAGGTGGACATCATCACGGGCACCCTCGGTAAGTCGTTCGGCGGGGGTTGCGGAGGCTTCACCTGCGCAAGGCAGGAGATTGTGGATCTGCTACGTCAGCGTTCACGGCCCTACCTCTTCTCCAACTCAGTGCCGCCCGCGGTGGTGGGTGCCAGCCTTGAGGTGTTCAAGATGCTCGAGAAGAGCAATGAGCAGCACGACAAGCTGGTGGAGAACACGAAGTACTTCAAGGAGAAGATGACTGCCGCAGGGTTTGACATTAAGCCGAGCCAAAGTGCTATCCTCGCGGTAATGCTCTACGATGCGAAGCTATCGCAGGAGATGGCTGCCGACCTCCTAAAGGAGGGCATCTACGTCACTGGGTTCTACTACCCAGTGGTGCCAAAGGGCGAGGCGCGTATCCGCGTGCAAGTGTCGGCTGGGCATGAGCGCAAGCACCTTGACCGCTGCGTAGAGGCCTTTGTGAAGGTTGGGAAGAAGCACGGCGTGATAAAGTAGTCTCGCTGTTTTCATGGCTGTCGCCCGCCCAGCAGCGTAATGGCGCTGGGCGGGCGATTTTTATACCCATGCGAGGGTGCGTAAGCAACAACCAGACGAGGCCCCTGCAAAAGCATTGAGTATTTTTTCGCCATCGTGGGTGGGCAACTTTTATCCAAACTAGCCGGTTTCAATGCGTCAGCGCATTGAAACCGGCTAGAATTTCCCCTCCAGCCGCCCCCCCTGCGGGGCGTTTAGCCCTGCGCTTCATGCTTTCCTCTCGTTTTTTAGGCGTTGGCCACAATGAACCCTGGGGCGCGGTACAGGTTGTGGGCGATGGCCTCCATGACGTGCTGCGCATGCGTTTTGGCCAGCCCACGTACCGCGCCGTGCCCCCATGAAACCATCGGCGCATGGCGCCAAACGTGCGCTCAATCCGGCATCTCGTCCGGCTAATCCCCGCGTTGAGCTGCTGCTCGCGCGCCGAGAGCCCCTTCCCGCGGGTCACCCGGCGCATGATGCGGTCCTTGCACCCCATGCGCCGGACCGCCGCCCGATTCTCCGCCGAGGCGTAGCCCTGTCCGCGGGATGGTCCCTCAATAGCCGCAGGGATTCAGACCCTCAGACTCCTTGCCCGCAGGGGCGAGCCGGAGAACTGACCATCATGGATCGAATTTCGCGCTAAACTTTCACCCCCTTCGCCATCAAAGCCAATTATGCACGGCAATAATTGGCTTTGATGGCGAACCATTTCCGTGGCAGGCGGGGGCGGCGTGCTACCTTTGCGCGGGTAAAGAACTAGAAGACTATGGCTGTTTACGTACCGGTACGACCGAGATGGAACCCGCGGGGGGTGGTGGTGAACTACGTTTCGCGGGGGCGTCTGCTCGTGCGCGGCTGGCCGCGGGGGTACCGCGACGCGAACACCGCGGAGCAGCGGCGGCAGCGGGGCAGAATGGTGCGGGTGTGCGAGGTGCTGCCCTACCTCAAGTCGCTGCTCATGGAGGGCTACGCGCCGCTGGTGAAGCGCAGCGGGCGCCGGGTGTCGGGCTACCACGTGGCGGTGGGGGCGGCGCTGCGGGAGTGGTTTGTGCCCACCCCGCAGGGCGATGAACTCGACTGCGCCCGCATCCGGCTCACCGACGGGGTGCGCGGGCTGCCCGCAGGGCTGGCGTTCGGGCGCGAAGGGGGCGTGCTGCGCTTGGCGTGGGCTGCGCCGCTGCCCTGGAGGGGCGCAAAGCTCCTGCTGGCGGTGCGGCAGAAGGGGCTGGGGCAATGGGTGAGCGCGGTGGAGGCGCTGGGCAATGGGGCGGCGGCGGTTGATGTGGTGCTGCCGCGGGCGTGGAGGGGGCAGGGGGTGGAGGTGTGGGCGGCGTTCGTGGGGAGTGGGGGGCGCATGAAGACGATTACCCGCTATGTGGCGCTGCCCGCGCATGCGCCGCTCGGGGGCGGAACAGCCACAGGCAGCGGGCGGACGGCCGTGGTGGTGCGCCCGCCGCGGGCGGCCAAGGGCGGAAGGGTTCGCAGCGCGGGCCGCAGGCGGGCGGCGAAGCTAAATGGGGCGTGTCGGTTCGGGCTGCCGCGCTGCCGCTGCGAACCGTGCTAGGGGGCGGGCTTTGATGGAAGGTGCGCAGCGATGCCCGCCAGGGTCAGTCTTTCAGACTGGCTTGCCCTGCTGGGCAAGGGGACCGCGGGTCTGAAGACCCCCGGCTATTGAGAGACCGTCCTGCGGGCGGGGCTGCACTGCATCTAAGGTTCATGCGGGGGAAGGGTGGGGCATTGCATGCGTACAGCTATGCAGAAGTTTTGCGCAGCGGTGGCTACGCGTAGATCCCCCCTGTTTTTATAGCTAAAATCGCCGCGAGCTCCACGTTTCGGCTCTAGGGTGCTTGCGCATCGCAGCTGTTGTAGACAGACATCAGCACCTCGCCCTCAATGGACGCTAGGGCTACCCGCCCAACCACGCATCCGCAGTCGTCGTAGTCCTTACATTGATTGAGCATATCCGGTGTAAGCTCCATCTGTACCCTATCATACTTTTCGGGCGGCACCTCGCTACCTATTGGCTCCTGGCTCAAGGCTATAAAGGGTTTGGAGGTCTCGCCATCAATTAGGAGGTCGGCTTGAACCTCCTCTTCCCAACCATTCCTTTTGTACTTGAATAGCCAGCACCTGCCATTGGCCGCTAAACGCCTCCAATTGAAGATTTTTTGAGTTCTCGTTCCATATTTAACACTTTACTTTTAAGTTCAATGCCCGCCCTACACTTTAACCTGATTGCCTTTGCTGCGTGGTGAATACACGGCGTAGTGCAAACAATTCCGCTTTGCAAGTATGGGTAGATAGGAGAAACTTTTGAGGGTGTTGGGTGAAAAAGCATGAAAAAAAGACTCGCTCTGAATTGCCAAACCGTGCGGCGCATGCTCCTTGCGTTGCTATGGTGTCTATTGCTCCAGGGAACCAATGTTATTGAAGAGCGTTTTTATTTGTGCGGAAATCCGTACTTTTGCCGTTGGAAGTAATTAGGGTGTGGACGGGTGGCACGCATAGGGGAGAAAAGTAAATACACAATTTGGGGCGCAGCGATAGGCGGGGCGGTGCTTTTTTGCATCTATTTTTTCTCGATGTACTCGGTGCTGACCGTGGCAACCGTAACACAGACGCTGATTATTCCGACGGTATTTGGCGTAGCGGCGGGTATCATGGCGGGGCGTGAGCTGTACGCAAAGAAACGAGGGGTGCAGCGCGAGGAGGGGGTGCCACAGGAAAAAGAATGCTGTACGGCGGCGCAAGAGGAGGGGGATACAGAACAAAAAAACGCAACGAACGTAAAAGGGGTGGGATAAGGGCTGGTGCGTAATAAATGAGAGAAGGTGCGAGTGAAATTTAGACGTTGGCAACAGGCTGTGTGTGTGTTGGTTTTGCTGCTGGGTGCAATGCGCGGGGAGGCGCATGCGCAGCATGTGTCGTTCTCTACGCCGCTACGCACCCCCGTGTTCATGAACCCAGCTTTGGTCGGGAATAGCGATTACATGCGATTGATGTTTGTGGCGCGCAGCCAGTGGCTCAACGTGAAATCCCCGTACAATACGGTGGGGGCATCGTACGACATGCGCTTCGGCCCATACCATAACCATGCGCTGGGTGTGAGCTTCTTAAACGATATTCAGGGCCCTGGCACCATGCAGGCGATGGAAGCCTTTTTGGCTTACTCCTACGCTTTGGACGTTACGTTTGACTTCCGCATGCGTTTTGGCGTTCAGGTGGGAGCTGCTATGAAGTCAATGAATTACAGCGGCCTGAAATTCCCCGACCAGGTGTCGCAGAGCCTGGAGAGCGGTATCAGTATAGCCCCACATGCCCAGTATCCTAGTAGCTTTAGGGCGGCGCCCGACTTCGCGGTGGGGGTGCAGGGAGAGATCGCGGGGTGGGATTTCGGCGCGGCGGTACACCACATCGCGGAGCCGGTCTTTGGGGCCAAGCGGGAGCAGTGGAACGTGGCGTACAGAAAGGTTACGGCGCATGTGAGCAAGTCGTTTAACGTCTACCACAAGTATCGCTTCAAGGAGCCGCTCTACATCGTCCCGCAGATGATTTTTACGCAGCAGCAGCGGGATTTACAGCTGAGCGTGGGGTGCGCGGTTGACTATCGCTGGATTACGGCCTCGCTATGGCTACGTGAGCATTTGCTATATGAGAGCCATACGGCTGCGTTCTCCGTGGGCTACGTTGGGAAGTACTTCGACATGGGGTACACGTACGATGTGGGTTTTATGCCAGGGGGATTGATGGGGCTAAACGCGTCTGTGCACGAGGTGTACATGTCGTTCAAGTTCCACTACCCACGCCGCTCCATGCTCCGTCCTTCCTACAGTAGAAAGAATAAGGGTGTGTTTGGGAGATCGCTCAACCGGAGGAAACCGTACCAGCAGAGGAGGCATCGACGTTAATGTGTAGAAGATACGGCCATTTTTTTTGACGAATGGGCTGGAAACGGTGACGAATTGAAACAAAAGCAACCGGAAGTCGTATATAGGGGGTAGAGGTAACTCTAGATAGGAGGATATACCATGGTGATAAGAGACAAGAGAATAGCAATTTGGCTGCTCGTAGGCGTTGGGGTGCTGCTTGCGCTGGGGGGATGCAAGAAGCGTAATATTACCGCATCAAACCAGACGGGCTGGAACTACAACGACCCGAAGTTTGGTGGCTTTGAGGTCGTTGAGGGGTATAAGCCGATAACGGGGCCAGGCCTGGTTTTCATTGAGGGCGGTACGTTCATCATGGGGCGCGTGGAGGAGGACGTGATGTTCGACTGGAACAACACCCCGCGGCGCGTCACGGTGGCCTCCTACTACATTGATGAAACAGAGGTACCCAACGTAGCCTACCGAGAGTATCTTTACTGGCTGGCGCGCGTGATGGTGAGCCATAGGGATGTCTACGTGAAGGCTGTCCCCGACACGCTCTGCTGGCGGTCCCCGATGGGCTATAACGAGCCGATGGTAGATAACTATTTCCGCCATCCTGCCTACAATAACTACCCTGTGGTCGGCGTAAGCTGGACGCAGGTGGGCGACTACGCGCAGTGGCGTAGTAACCGCGTCAATGAGCTGCTGCTCGTGAAGCGTGGCGTGATGCCGTTGAATCTTAATCAGCAGGATCAAAACAACTTTGACTCCGATGCCTACCTCCTGGGGCGTTATCTTCCTGAGGATCATAAGGGGCTCCCGAGCCTGAAGCCGGGGGAAGAGGGTACTGGGCGTAGGGTTGGCCTTGAGGATGGTATCTTGTTGCCCCGCTATAGACTCCCAACGGAGGCTGAATGGGAGTATGCCGCGTACGGATTGAAGGGGAATACCGTGGAGGAGACGGTGGCTGAGCGTAAGATTTATCCGTGGAATGGACACAACGTGCGTAACGATAACCCCAAGGCTCTCGGTAAGATGATGGGGAACTTCGTGAGGGGACGGGGTAACTACATGGGTACTGCGGGGGCGCTGAACGATGGTGGCGACTTCACGCAGCCCGTTGATAGCTACTGGCCCAATGACTTCGGCTTGTACTGCATGGCGGGCAACGTGAATGAGTGGGTGCTTGATGTGTACCGTCCGTTGACGTTCCAGGATATGGATGAGTTCCGCCCATTCCGTGGCAATGTGTTCCAGACGTGGGAGACTGACCCTAACGATCCTACGCAGGTAGCTGGGGTGGACGAGCTAGGACGCATCCGCAAGCGTGATATAACCATTGAGGAGGCAGCGGATCGCAGCAACTACGATAAGGCCTACTACGTGAACTACCGTGATGGTGACGTGCAGTCGAGCTTAGAGTATGGAAATGCAAAGAACCTACCGCCCATGTATGACACCGCATCCACAAAGGATATGTACAATGCGGGTGAAGGGCCAGACCACATGGGGATGACCACCCTCATTAGCGACCACGTGCGGATATACAAGGGCGGCGGATGGAGAGATAGGGCGTTTTGGATGACTCCGGGCGCACGGCGTTTCTTGGATGAAAATCAGTCTGCAAACGATATAGGTTTCCGTTTGGCTATGGACGCAGTTGGTAAACCTGCGGCAGCAGACCGAGAGATGATAGAGCCTTGATTTTAATTTTGTGTGTTAAAAGTTAAACAAGGAGGGACGGCGGGCGTAAATGCCCGCCGTTCTTCTTTTTAGCCATCGCAAATCGGCTGGTTTGAGAGCTGATGCGTAATGCAGCAGTCTTAAAGCACGAAAAATCTTCGCCATCCATTTTTGTCAATTGCATAAAAAGTTATACCTTTGCGGTCGAAAATCTCGTGAAGCCTAGGTGGCGGAACTGGTAGACGCGCTAGTTTCAGGGACTAGAATTTTAATTTTGGGTGTTAATAGTGAAACGAAGAGGGACGGCGGGCGTAAATGCCCGCTGTTCTTCTTTTTATGGCCATTGCAAAATGGCGGGGTTGAGAGCGGATGCGTAATGCAGTCGTTCCAAAGCACAAAAAATCTTCGCCATTCATTTTTGCCAATTGCATAAAAAGTTATACCTTTGCAGCCGCAAATCTCGTGAAGCCCAGGTGGCGGAACTGGTAGACGCGCTAGTTTCAGGGACTAGTAACAGCAATGTTGTGCAGGTTCGATTCCTGTTCTGGGCACGAGAGGCGATGGGGAGTTCTTTATTTGCCCAGGTGGTGGAATTGGTAGACACGCCAGCTTGAGGGGCTGGTGCCTGTTACAGGGCGTGCAAGTTCAAATCTTGTCCTGGGCACCATAGATAGCGCAGCACGTATTTTCCAAGAGGGGAATGCGTGCTGCGCTTTTGTATTCATGTAGCGTTTTAACCGATGGATGAGAGGGCGAGGAAGTAGCTACAATTGCGCTTGGCTTGGAACGTAGCTAGTTCTGTAGGGGGTGGACGGAGATGGATAGGGCTAGTGGTACCCAAACGTTTAGCGATGCAAAGGAGATGGGGTCGCAGCATCGCTCCCCATTTTTTTCAAGGAGCAATGGGGGGTAGGGTGGGAGCGAGAAGGCTGTGCGTTTTTTAGTTGAAAATATAAAGTTTGATTTGGTTGGTTGGAAAGTTCTTTTTTACTTTGCGGGAGCGTGGCATGATAGGGGGAGCTATAACGGAATGTTGGTTGCATCGCTAGTTCCAGTGCGGGAGAGCCGATGGAGGTTGCAGCGGTTGAAACGTACGCGGCGGGGAACATTGGGGCTTCCGACGCTACTACGCAGCCGGTAGAGGGCGGAACAGGGTGCTGCGGTATTTTGGCACGCTGGGGAGTTGTAGAGGGAGGGGTAGCACGTTCGGGCCTCAAAAGGGCTGAGAAGAAGTAGGACCGTTTAGAATGTAGGCAACGCAGGGGTTTAGAGTGCTTTTTTGTATGCTGTAGGAGTTTGGAGGATTCATTAATAGGAGAGACGTTTATGAAAAGAACAGTTATTACTATTCTTGTGCTTTTGGCTGCGGGCTGCGCGGGGCTGCATGCGCAGAGTTTGGAGGAGGTGTGCGCAGCGCACATGAAGGCGCTTGGCGCAACGGATACCGTTCGCAGCGTGGCGCTTGAGCTGGAGGTTAAGGGCGGGGGGATGAGCATGCGTCAGCTAAACTACGTGGAGGCGGGCAAAACGTTTTGCCAGAAGACGGAGTTCCCGGGTGGTTCTACTACGGTGTGCGTGCGCAATGGGGAGGGCTGGATGGTGAACACGATGCAGTCCCCCAAGCCGCTGGCACTGCCGCAGGCGCAGATGAACATGCTGCTAGTGAATAGCGATCCCTTTGGCCCGATTCATGACTACATGGCGCACGGAGAGGCTTCGGCAGTGAAGGCACTCAGGCTGGTGGGCGAGAAGAAGGTGGACAACACGGCGTGCTACCAGGTGGAGGTGACCTTTAAACTGGGCGGCGTGTCGAACGTCTACCTCTCGAAGAAAGATTATTTGCTGGTGATGGCGGAGGTGCAGGGCGGCACGATGCGCTATTCGTTCTACGAGGAGCATAGCGGGGCTATGTTCCCA
>QWCB01000243.1_pt1 | contig 60400 bp, 53 predicted proteins | sample 1972511 | NCBI WGS metagenome assembly QWCB01 (sample SAMN09866719, study PRJNA288562) | Human gut metagenome isolate term5_stool, whole genome shotgun sequencing... | isolation source: gut | host: Homo sapiens | place: USA: California | reverse complement strand
TTTGTTGCACCACCCGCATAGCAGGTGGTTTATTGTTTCGCACATCTCCATTTCTCCGTTGGGAGAAACTCCGATGCACTCAACAGGCTAAAGCCCATAAGTAGAAAAGACGCAGATCCTTACCGGATCTGCGTCTTTTCATTTCTAATCATAGATCTGCCCGCGAAGCGTTGATCTATTGTTTTGTTTTACACTGTCTTCACACACTGTGAAAACTTCTGTTTTGCATTTTCTACTTTGTTTGCATCGGCATCCGGTGTCGGATAAAGCCCTCTCTGATGCATCATGTTAAACACATCTTCCTGGATGCAGTGTTCCTGCTCTAAACAGTGAAGGATCGCATCCCTCACACTGTCGTGCACACATTCATTTGCAAATGCATTATAGTTATTTGTTGCCGCCTTCTCAGCCGTGAGTGCATCGGCTAAGATCTCTTTGTCTGTATAAATCTGCTCAGTCATGATCTTCCTCCCTCTCTTATTCCTTAGCTTAACTGTGCATACAGGGAGTTAAAATGTCCCTGATGTTTCTGGGAAATCTCCGTAAATTTTGCACTGATTTCCTGATCCTCTGTGTGTTCTGCAAGCATCTGGAATTTTTTGATCAGAAGATCCTCCTCGGTCAGCAGATCATTTAACACGGATAACTCTTTTTCTGATAACTGGCTCATGTTCCACCTCCATATTTTAAATCTATCGTCGGCATATCGTCTTGACATTGACTTGCCTAAACAATAGTGTGGTCAGAACCTGTCAGATTATGCATCTCATTTAAAGTAATCCATCACCAGTTATCAGCTCATCTAAAACAGCATACATCTGTTTAATATCTACCGGCTTACTTAAGTGGGCATTCATTCCTGCATCAAATGATTTTTTTACATCCTCCTCAAATACATTCGCGGTCATCGCAACAATCGGTACCGTTTTACTGTCCGCATGATCCGATTCACGGATACAGCGTGTGGCAGCAAGTCCATCCATGACCGGCATCCGGATATCCATCAGGATCACATCATAATATCCCGGTTCATGCTTCAAAAACTGTTCCACGCCCGCTTTTCCGTTCTCAGCGATATCCACCATAAAATTCTTATGTATCAGAATGTTTCTTGTAATTTCAATATTGATTTCATTATCTTCGACAAGCAATACCCTTTTCCCGGAAAAATCATATTCCTGATAAGTCGTCCGCTCTGTCCTCCGTCTGTCCTCTTTTGCAGTCTTTAATGGAACCGTCACGACAAACGCGGAGCCTTTTCCTTTCTCACTGTACACATCAATCTTACCGCCCATAAAATCAATAATATTTTTGGAAATGGTAAGTCCTAATCCGGTTCCACCGCTTAACGTCGTATTTCTGTCATCTTCCTGTGCAAATGCATCAAAAATGTGCGGCAGAAAATTCTGTTCCATACCGATTCCATTATCCCGGATCTCGAAACGGAAGATCGTTTCCTGTTCTCCTCTGGTAAAAAGCTCTATAATAAAAAATACGCTTCCCTCCGGCTGTGTATATTTTACAGCGTTTTCTAAAATCGCTGACAGCGCCTCATTTAATTTTTCACGGTCAAACAGATATTGATCCGCAAATGAACCACGTCTCTGTACAGAAAAAGAAATCTTCTTCTCCTGCGCCTTATCTGAAAACTCTTTCTCGATATGTGTGAGGAATGCTTCAAAATCCGTACTTTCCTCATGGAATGCAACACGGCCGCTCTCTAAGAGCGAAAGGTTTAAAATATCATCCATACAGGAACGCAGAAACTGTGCCGACATCTCAATCTTGTCAAAATTTTCCAGAACCTTTTTTTCATCGCCAAAATTTGCCCTGCTCAGATAGGAAAGTCCGATAATTGAATTAAGGGGCGTACGGATTTCATGGCTCATGCGCTCTAAAAATTCACTCTTGGAACGATCCGCACGCTTTGCCGCCAGCATTGCATCATAAATCTCTCTCTGGCGATTCTGTTCTTCTTCATAATTATCCGTAACATCTCTGCGCACAAAAACAAGGGTCATTTTTGTCTTGTCATAATAGTGGATATTCATTGATTTCCGACGGTATTCCCCGCCGCACAACAAACGGTAATTAATGACGAAACGTTCTTTTTTCTGTAAATTTTCCTGCAGACGTTCCAGCCTAAACTCCCTCTCGCACATTTCTCTGTCTTCCGGATGTACATACTTTGGAATTGTCACATCATTGACCTTCTGGTAATCCCCATCAATCGGCGGCATAACATCCGCATCCTCATTGGTAACAATGGTATGTACCATCCCATCTTCCAGATCTACATATGAAATAAAATCAATTTCTTCTTTTATAACGCTCTCCAAAATTGCCCGCTGTTTTTCCATAGTAATCCCCATTCTGTGCTACTCTGATTTTATGAAACCTGTTTTTTATTATAACAGTTTTATTTCCTGTTTTAAATAGAAAACCAAAATAAACTGTATCTAAAGTCCTATTTTTGTTACTATTCGTAATCTTCCAGAAAACTGTGAAGTCCCATACCTGTATGATATGCAATCACAGTATTTAAATTTACATTTTCCACACTTTTAAAGATATTTGCCGCAATTCCGGGATTTATGTTTTCAAATTCCTCCAGCAGACGTTTTACTTCTTCCTGCTGGTCTGAAAAGTCCTCTTTCGTTCCTGTTACCATTCCAAATTCCATATTCCATTCTTTCAGATCCTGCTTATGCACCAGATAAAACGGGCGGATAACCTCTATGCCGCCAAAGTCATGCTCCTTTTCTTTTGGCATCAGAGTACTGATTTCTCCCCTATACAGTACGCCCGTAAGTATCATTTCTATCACATCCTCATAGCAGTCTGCCACCGCTAACTTATTACAGCCGGAGTTTTTTACGTCATCCACAGAATGGAGTTTTTGCACCGGAATACCAGTCTCTTCTGCAATCCGGATAAATTTCCCGTTATTCTCCTCTTCGAATGAAAAAAAATCCACCTCGAAATCAATCTTTCTGTGGCGTTTTATCTCCTGAAAACATTTTGCAAGGATCAGTCCATTCCCGCCCTGTGCAATACAGACTGCAACATGATCGTCGTCTTCCACTAACCGGTAGGTGTTGATTGCTCTTGCAAAACGTGAAAATATTGTCTTATGATATTTTTTGCGAAGACTAAGCTCCGCTTCTTCTTTTCTTGTATCTCCCATGGAAACTCCATTCTTGTTTTTTTGCTGAAAATTCACTCTATAATAAATTGTACACGTTCTAAACACACTGTCATCAGGAACAATAAACAATCGAATGCGCGTTCCCCAGACATTCCGGTGCCAAGAATCAGTATAATTTCTCCGCAGAGGGAAGTCAATTTCTAATATCAAAAAAAGAACTTCCCGGTCTGAAAAATTTTCATGACCGTTCCGTTCTTTTTCCGTTGTGCTAATAGCAAAAATAATGCCCACCAATTTTGACCTCCACATGTTCCGTCAGCGGAAATGTGGAAAAATACATTGTATCATCTCTTAATATTCTGGTTTTTCCGTCCAGCACCTGCTGGATGGAGTCATATTCCTTCTGTGTCGGTTTTGCCCTGTCCCTGTTTTTAAAAGAACAGAACTGTACCGGATTTTTCTGGCTTAAAACCTCATAAAGTGTATCCGGATACACATCACTTCTCATACGGTTAAACACAACCTCCACAACCGCCTGCTGTCCTTTCACCGGTTCTCCCTGTGATTCTAACCAGACGATCCTTGCAAGCAGCTCTGTTTCATCCGGCGATAAAGTGATATGCCAGCGGTTTTCCGGTGCAGCCGGTGCCGCCTGCGTTTCCTGCACGATTTGTGCAGTCTGCTCTGCCGGAGTTTCCTGCACCGCCTGTGCAGCCTCCTCCATCTTTGTTTCTTTCGTGGTTCTTATTTTTTCCTGCATCAGATCATCATCATATGCAGATGTTACTATCATACTTTCTTTTTTTTCGATTCCTGTTTTTTCATCTGATTCTGGCGTAAATGAATGTGCAAAACGTATTGATCCTGCTGCAAGTCCCTCCATTGCCGGAACTTCTTTGATCTTTACGTCTTCTTTCATGTTGGATGCTGCAGTCAGACTGACGATAAAACTAAACAGCACTGCCGCGCCCAATATTCTCTTTCTCATTTTGCTCCTTTCCTCAAGAATGATACATATATGTCAACATGACGAATGCCGTCATTTGATACAGGCACATATCATACTTAGGTTATATCCAAAAGTCAAATTTTTTATACATGTTTTCCCGAAAAAAAATTTGCTTATTTTTACTCAATTTTTTGATATGTGTCCTGTTTTTTATCAGCCATTCATCCATCCGAAATTATGTTCGAATAAGGTAGAACTGACCAGGTAAACAAAAAAACACCCGTTTTTTCGGATGTTTTTTGAAATAATTGCCAAATTTATTACTACGTTTTTCGGATGTTTTTTATAAAAAACAATCTTTTTATCTTCGATAAGCACATTCTTTATTGCTGCAGGATGCACAGATTCCGGTACTTTTGTCACCACATTTTTCTGTTTCAGCAGCATTCCATTTTACTCCTGCACCAGAACTTTCCCCGGATTTTTCCCGGAAATTCCGCTTAGATTCCACTTTCAGACTTCCACCGGAAAGTTCCGCTAAAAACATCACGCTTTTTTTGGGTTCCATGCAGTATGCCTGATTGCAGGTAATCCGATTCTGTCCCATCTCTGCTAAAAGCTGTGCCATTTTTTCAAAAGGAAGCCCCTCCTCCGAGCCAAAAAAATGATAAGATTCAAGGCGCTGTTTCAAATGTGCCTCTGCCCACCTCTGAAACATGTCATATCCTTTCCGCAAAAGCTCCCAGCAGATCGTCTCAACTGCATATGCTTCTCTTAAACGCTCTGTGCTGCTATAACGGTTCTCGAGCTCATCTACCCTGCTCCCCAGCGTAAATATTCCGATTGCATAATTTTCTTCTCTGCACAGATTCAGTATCTGTTCACACTGACGCCTCGTCATGCAGTAAAATCCTTCCTCCCCGGCAAGGCATTCGCGCAGTTCCCCTGCAACTTCCTTTAGCATTTCCATATCTTTTTGCTCATAATGGTAATGCTTTAAAATTTCCACAAGGAAATCGTATGTCAGTTCGTTTTTTAAATTAGTATGAATAAATTTCTCTTCTGTCACTTATTTTTCCGTCTCTGCTTTCTTTTTTAAAAACTGCATGATAATATCATAATTTTCCGCTTCGTGGGGAAATGTGCAGTGCATGCAGGATTTGATGACTCTGCCCTTACTGTTAATATATTCCGGATTGCCCGGACAGTGTTCTCTCTCATACAGCGGACAAAAACAGAACAGGCAGTTCATCTCATCATTTTCCACCTCATGACACGGATAATATTTACATGCCCTGTTTTCAAAATAACGATAGGAATTTTCCAAGGTCAATGCTCCTTTACGATCACAATGGTAAGATAACCGGAGGTATCATCTAACTTTTCCACCTCTGTGGTTATTTTTTCATTCATCATACCACAGTTTTCTACCGAATACACTTCCAGTCTGCTATCTTTTTGCTGTTTTTGCAGCATCTGCTTTAATTCTCCTAATTTCTTCCCGGACTTCATATAAATTCTGGTTCCGGAAAATTCTGCTGTTTTTCCTATCTCATAGGATGCCGGTATCACATGGATCTCTTCTTTATTGTCCGCTAACGATATTCCAAGTGCCCCCGCCGCCGCACAAAAAGACGGGACTCCGTTTACGATATGTGCCTCATAGCCGCCTTTTACCACACGTTTATGGATATACTGGTAAGTGGAGTAAACCGTCGGATCTCCGATCGTCAAAAAAGCCACCTGTCTGCCGTTATCTAATAATTTTTTTATCTCAAGACAGATCTGCTCATGCGCCGCGGTAAGTCTGCTCTCATCCTTTGTCATCGGAAAGGGCATACATATCAATTCTTTTTCTGCAATTTTCCCACATGCCTCTTTCATGATTCCGTAGGCGATGCAGTCCTCTTTGCTTTTTGCCGGGAGTATCACGGTATCGCACTCTCCAACGATCCGTACCGCTTTTAATGTGACCAGCTCCGGGTCACCAGGTCCGACGCCGATTCCGTAGAGTATCCCTGTTTTTTCTGTATTTTTCACGGTTGTATTCCCCTGTTTTTACTTAAATTCTGTTCCTGTGTTTTCACTTCATATTTTTTGTATTTCACAACAATTTATTTATCCTGCTGCATTAAAATGCTTCCTTAGCTATTTACTTCTGACCTGTCCGCATAATTTTTTGCTTTTTTTACAAAATTTTCCGCAAATTGCGGCGCAGATGGATAATAAAGATGCGGAAATCCCACAAAGCATGAATTTTTATCAAAAACACAGTCATATTTTTTCCCACTTACCGGTTTTAATGCCACACAGTCATCACCGTTTGCGGTACTGTCGAAATAATGAAATTCATGCCCTTTTATGCTGCCATTTTCCGGCAGAAAGTTTGATTCTTTTTCCGTAAGTTCGATGTACCCGAAACGAACCAGTTTCCCTGTGTAAAAGCAGTCTCCCGGCACAACGCCTGCCATCTCATAAACATGATGCTCTGTATCTTCCATCGTCTGATGCAGATACATAAATCCGCCACACTCAGCAACGATCGGCATCGCGAGTTCCGCCTTTTCCCTGATATCCGCAAGCATCGTCTTATTTTCAGATAATTCTTTCGCATAGAGTTCAGGGTACCCTCCCGGAAGCAATAGACCGTCCGCTTCTTTTGGCACACTTCCATCATGAAGCGGTGAAAAAAATACAATCTCTGCGCCGGCTTTTTCAAGTGCCTTTAAGTTGTCCTCATAATAAAAACAGAACGCTTCATCGCGTGCCACGGCAATCACGGGTCTTTTTCCGCTTTTTTGCAAATGTACTTTCTGCTTACCGTAACTGTCTTTTTCTAATGTGCTGCCTTCCGGCAGTTCTGATGCCCCCTCCGCGATTGCGAAAAGCCTGTCTATATCAACGCTCTTTTCTAACATATCCGCCGTTTTATCCAGCAGTTCTGCCATCTTTTCTACTTCTTCCGGGCGTTTAAGTCCCAAATGTCTGCTCTCTAAAAGAATCTCCTTCTGGTTTGGAAAATATCCAAGAACTTCTACCGGAAAACTCTTCTCGATCTCCGGCCGTATCGTCTCAAAAAATGCGCCGGAGGTGCGGTTTAAAATAATTCCACGGATCAGATGAATCGTATCATAGGAAAGAAAACCGGCGATCAGCGGAAGAATGCTCCTCCCCATTCCGTGCGCATCGATGACTAAAATGACCGGCGTGTCTGTCACCGTCGCAAGGTCATAGGCAGATCCTTCTTTCCGGATCCCGCCTAACCCGTCATACAGTCCCATTACGCCTTCCATCACAGAGATATCTGCATTTACTGCAGACTCCATAAACAGTTCTGCCGTCATTTTCTCCCCGGTAAAAAACGTATCCAGATTTTTCGATGGGATTCCAAGTACCGTGCGGTGAAACATCGGATCGATATAATCCGGTCCACACTTAAATGCCTGTACTTTTTTCCCCTGTCTTTTTAATATTTCAAGCAGTGCACAGGTGATCGTAGTCTTTCCGCTTCCACTTCCTGTCGCGCCAATCAGTATTCTTGGTGCCCTCATGACTCCGTCCCTCCTGCAAAATAAAACGACAGGATAAACACCGGATTTTCCGCCTGCATCAGATGGTAACGTCCCGCCTTTTTCGCACGGCTGACTGACATCTGGATGATTTCTTCCTGTTCCACCGGAAACTCATTTAATATAGAAGAAACAACTCCAACCGTCTCTAATGTAATTGCCGTCACCACCACACGCATATGCGGATTTTTCCGGTATAAATCCGTTAATATCTCCTTTAAACTGCCATTGCTTCCACCGATAAATGCATGAGTTGGAACCGGAAGCCCTGTAAGTGCCCCGGGTGCCTCCCCACAGATCACTTTTACATTGGCAAGTCCATACTTTGTGCAGTTCTTTTCGATCAGTGCGACAGCCTCCTGTTTTCGCTCAATGGCATAGACGGTAAGATTGTCTGACAGCCTTGCCATCTCGACCGCGATTGAGCCTGTCCCGCTTCCGATATCATAAACCACCGCGTCGGGTGTCAGGTGCATTTTACAGATTGCCGCCTCCCGGACTTCCTCCTTTGTCATCGGCACCTTATCCCGGCAAAATGCGTCATCCGGCAGACCATGCGTCAGGAATTTTGGATCAGAATTCTTTTTTTCTCCCGAAATCCCCTGATTCTGGATCAGACAGGTATAAAGTCCCTCGTCGGTAAACTGCATACATTCTTCCGGGGACAATGTTTTTATCTGTTCCGCCGGATAGGACAGCGCATATCCGACCGTCACAGTCGTCTCTTTTAATCCACATTCGATCAGCCGCTTCCCGATTTCGCGGACGTCCGAAACACCGGATGTAATAACAAACACTTTTTCTCTCATCCCTGCCGTTTTTATCAAACGATCCATCTGGTCTGTCCCATGCAGGCTGACGATTTTAGCATCCTGCCAGCTGTTACCACTGCGCGCAGCCAGATAAGAAACCGAGGAAATTCCAGGACAGACGGACACCTCCGTGTTCTCCCTGCCCTGCAATGCCTGCACCATTTTTTCTGCACCGCTGTAGAATCCGGTATCGCCGGAAAATAAAATGACTGCATGGAAAATGGCTTTCCCACTTTTTTCACCTGCATCATCAAGGCATGGAAGAATGTCTTTTGCCAGATAATACGGCAGTCGTTCCGCAGCTACATTCCATTGCGCCGGCACCGCATCCAGCAGTCTTTTTGCCCCGAATAACAGATCTGCGCCTTTTATACGCTCCGCCGTTTCCTCTGTGATCAGTTTTGTATTTCCCATGCCGATCCCGACAAGAGATACCTGCATCTGTTTTCTTCGAATGTGTTTACCGGTCAAACGTTCTATTTCCTGAAGAATTTCCTCTAGGTTTTCCTTTTGCTCCCCGTTCTCCGTCTCCGGGTTTTCGATCACAAATACCGATACCCCTGCCTTTTTCGCGGCACTGATCTTCTCTGAAAATCCACCGGACGCACCGCTCTCTTTTGTGACCATATAACGGATCTGATACTGATGGAGAAGTGCAAGGTTCATTTCCTCGGAAAACGGGCCCTGCATGGCAATGATCTGTCTCCCTAAAATGCCGTTTTTATGACAGATCTCTATGCTCTCTGTCCCTGGCAGGACACGGACAAACAGCCGCTCCCTCAATGCCTCATTTTCGCAGTAACAGTGCAGTTCCTTACTTCCCGTTGTAAGAAGAATATTGCCACTGGTCTGCTCTAACGCGCGGACACATTCCTGCTGTGACTTTACATAAATTACATCGCTGTCATCTCCGGCCGACTGCAGTGTCCGCCGCAGACGATAATACGGAAGTCCTGCCTGTGCGGACGCCTGCCTGATATTAGAAGAAACCACGACCGCATAGGGATGCGTTGCATCAACGATTGCAGCATAGTCTCCCTTTTGCATGAATTCTTTCATTTCTTCTTCCGTAAGTCTTCCGGTGTAAATATTGCGGTACTGCCCCTCGGTCATGACCTCATGCCCATATTCCGTGGCGACACAGACATCCGCGCAGATCCCGGATGCATCTAAGATATCCGCTAACTGTCTGCCCTCTGTGGTGCCGGAAAAAATCAATATCCGTTTCATATATGATATCCTCTTTTAGTGACGAGATGTCCGTCTATGATCTTTGTTTCTGAATTACCGATAAACACGGTCGTAAACATGTTGACCTGACGGTCCCGCAATTCTTTTAACGTGCAAAGTTCTATTTTTGACTCATCTCTTCCGATATTTTCCACATATCCGCACGGGCGTGTCTCCTCAACTGTCTCTAACAGAATATCACAGGCACGCATCAGATAGTCCGCACGTTTTCTGCTGGACGGGTTGTAGATCGCAATCGCAAAATCCCCATCCGCCGCCGCTCTTAAACGTTTTTCTATTTTTTCCCACGGCGTCAGTAAGTCACTTAAGCTGATTACGCAGAAATCATGGTTTAATGGTGCTCCAAGGCACGCTGCTCCACTAAGTGCAGCGGTGACGCCCGGCACGACACTAAGTTCACAGTCCGGGTAACTTTCCCCGATCTCATACATCAAAGATGCCATTCCATAGACCCCCGCATCCCCACTGCAGATCAGGGAAACTTTTTTCCCTTCCCTCGCCTTCTCAAAACAGAGGATGCAGCGCTCCCGCTCCTGCTTCATCGGTGTAGAAAGCTGCTCTTTTTCCGCAAATGCTTCGCCTAACAGTTTTAAATAAACCTGATAGCCGATGATCGTATCGCATGCCAGCAGTGTATCATACGCCTGCATCGTCATCATTGCTTCTTCTCCCGGTCCCATTCCCACAATATATATTTTATGTTTCATCAAATCTTACACTCCATTCCCGCTCAGCTATCGCAAGCGTCATTCCGTCTTTTGCCTTCTTTTTGAGCAGTAACCTGCCCTGTACTAACATTTTTTTCTGATTTTCCCTGCTGTCACAATTTTGCTGCATATACGATTTTTCTTTTCCCTCACTGCCACATCCAGGCTGCTTTATTTTCTCTTTATCTTCTTTCCTGCATGCTGCAAGCGCTGCGCGTTCACACACATTGTCCACGCCGACTGTCTGTGACACAAATGCCGAACCGCTGAAGGTTCCCGGCACTTCTTTTAAGACTTCTTTCGGATACGTCAGAAAGTCCAGCCCATATTTTTTTACAAATTCTAAAAATCCCGGTTCTTCTTTTTTCAGATCGATCGTGGCAAACGCTGTAACTGCCTGTATGGATATCTGTTCCTGTTCTAATGTCTCTAAGACAAACTGCCCGATCTCCTCACAGGATTTTCCCTTTTTACAGCCCATGCCAAGGATGATGGTGCGGGGGATCAGCCAGAGCGGATCTGTATGCGTTTTAACATCCACCTGTTCATCTATGACCTGACTCTTTGGAATATTTTTTACCGGATACCTTGCAGAAATCACAACATCCGGCATAGATATATGGTCCTGTTCTTTTTTCACCGACCACTTTTGTGGCGGATTTTCTTCACATGTTGTTATGTCAGATATCAGTATCGATTTTGGTATCTCTCCTTCCACCCGCCCGCCTGTCATTATCATAATCTTCTTTCCATCGAGAATTTTCGACGAAATTCCTGCAATTTCCTCTTTATTCTGTATGAAAAGTCCATTTTCTTTCGCAAAAACATCCACGGCAAACGCATGATTGACATCGGTTGCCGTTGTTATGACAGGCACTGCACCGATCCGTTTTGCAAGCAGTCCTGCAAGTTCATTTGCTCCGCCATAATGTCCGGACAAAACCGGGATAACAAACTGTCCCGCCTCGTCCACCACCAGAACCGGGATGTCTGTCAGTTTATCACGCAGAGAAGGTGCCATGGCGCGCACCGCGATTCCGCATGCGCCGATCCAGATGACTGCTGTCTTTTTCCCATTTCTGTTTTGTTCGAAACGCGCGCGCATCCAGTCGTAGATGCTTTCTTTGACATAAACCGGATTTTTGCCATTGGCGCGATTGTGTTCCCGGATCCACTCAGTCTGTATCTCTGCATCTGATATTTCCTGATATCTGCCATACTTTGTATACAGACACACTTCGTACCCTTTCCCACACGAATACAGACATTCCCGTATCTTTGCCGAGAGTTCTATCCCGCGCCTGGTAAAACTCATGATATCGATCTGCATGTGTTACTCCTTCTTTTTACGGAATTCCGTTTCAAAATCCGGCGCATACAGTTTTGAGCGCGCACAGCGTTTATTTGCAAAAACATTTCCCACCAGAACCAGTGCTGTTTTCGTAATATTATGTTTCTTTGCAACCAACGGCAATGTTTCCACTGTACACAGGTATGCTTCTTCTTCCGGCCAGCTCGCCTTATACACTAACGCTGCCGGGGTGTCTTTCGTATACCCACCTGCCACAAGACGTCTGGAAAGTTCCTCTAACATACCGGTACTTAAGTAGATCGCCATGGATGCCTGATGTGCTGCAAAACTCTCGATACTCTCTTTTTCCGGCACCGATGTTTTTCCTGCCATGCGGGTAATAATAAGGCTCTGTGAGACCTCCGGCAGTGTATATTCGATCTGCAGAGATGCAGCTGCACCAAAGCAGGCGGAAACTCCCGGACAGCTCTCATAAGAAATTCCAAGTTCATCGAGACAGTCCATCTGCTCCCTGACTGCGCCGTAAAGACTTGGCTCCCCGGTATGCAGGCGCACTACCATCTTGCTCTCCGACTCTGCCTTTCTCATCACTTCGATCACTTCCTCTAACGTCATCGTGGCACTATTATATATCTCACATGCCTCTTTGGTATAGGAAAGCAGCTCCGGATTTACCAGTGATCCTGCATAGATCACCACATCCGCCTTTTCTAACAGTTTCATTCCACGCACCGTGATCAGATCCGCCGCCCCACAGCCGGCACCTACAAAATAAATCATCTTTTCTCCTCCTTCAGTCTCGCAAGCAGCTCTGCCGCCCCTGCACTCTCTCCAAGTCCTCCGTGCTCGTTGGAATACAAAATACACGCGACCGCAATTTTCCCTGCGGCTCTTTTATTCAGGTAAAACATTATCTTTTGCATGATCAGTTCCATCGTCTTTTCGCACAATCCGGCTTTTTTCAACACATTAACCGCCTCTTCCGTTGTCACGCAGGAAAGGATCTGACGTGCCGTATCTGCATCGGCACCCGCTGACAGAGCAGATGACGTGATCAGTTCCATCCGGCAGTCTCCTTCCCGCGAGTGTGTGTTCATGATGCCGCCGGCGACTTTTATCAGCTTGCCGATATGACCGGTCAGAAGCATGGCTTCAAATCCATTTTCCACCGCCATATCGATCGTATCTCCGATAAAATTACTGCATTTTACACTCTTATCGAGATCATAACCATAAGTCCGTTTCATATAATCCAGTCCGTAATTTCCCGGTGAAACTGCCACAATGGAATACCCCATGGCACGCTTCTGATTTAACTCTACCCGGATTGTTTCAAGCAGTGCCCTGCTGCTCATCGGCTCCACAATACCGCTCGTCCCAAGGATGGAGATTCCGCCTGTGATGCCAAGTCTCGGATTAAACGTCTGTGCCGCAAGCGTCTCCCCCTCCGGCACGGAAATTTCCACCAGAAGATCTGCCGTTTCATCCGTGAGCGCACAGACTTCCCGCACCTCTTTTTCGATCATCTCACGCGGCACATGATTGATGGCTGCATTTCCGATCGGCTGGTCTAATCCCGGTTTTGTAACACGTCCGACACCATATCCCCCGTCGATCACAATTCTCTGTAAATGCGCGGACTGCCCTTTTTGCTGCATGCTGCCATCCATCGTACTCTTTTGCCGATGCACGGACGGTTCTTTTTGCTTTATGCCGCCGTCAATCCTTGAAACCGCTGCCACGATATGTGCGCCCGTCGTAATGTCAGGATCATCTCCGCCATCTTTAATCACGGCACAGCTCACTGCAGTTTCACTTCGCCGGATATCTGTGATTTCAGCATGATACCGAATCCCTTTTGGTGTCTCGATCTCTATCTCATTTTTTATTTTTCCGGTGATCAGCATATATGCCGCCGCTTTTGCCGCCGCTGCCGCACAGCTTCCGGTCGTAAATCCGTAACGCATAGGTATCTCCATTTCCATTTGTAAATATCAATCCACCTTTTTCGCTGCATCCTCCCGCCGCACTTCATACAAAAGTGCATTACAGATCGCAGCAGCCACATTGCTGCCTCCTTTTCTTCCCCGGTTCACGATACATGGCACATCGGTGTGCAGGATCATTTCCTTTGCCACCTCCACATTGACGAATCCGACCGGAACTCCGATGATAAATGCAGGACGGTAAATTCCATCACAAATCAGCTCATACAAACGGATCAGTGCCGTTGGTGCGTTGCCGATGGCAAATATGACCGGCTTGTCCAGTTTTGCCGCATGTTCCATGGAAACGACCGCCCTTGTCACCTTGCGTTCTTTTGCCTCTCCTGCAACCTCCTCGTCCGCCATAAAACAATGCGCCATTCCACCATGTGCCTCAAGCACTTTTTTGTTGACACCGGAGAGCGCCATATTTGTGTCTGTCACGATGTCCGCTCCTGTGCGGATCAGGTGTTTTGCAATCTCCACTGCATTCTCCGAAAAAGTAAGTGTATCTGCATATCCGAAATCCGCACTCGTGTGGATCACTCTTTTTGTCACCGGCTCCTGCTCTTTCGGGATCACAATACCGCGTTCTTCCAGTTCTTTTGTAATAATTGCAAAACTGCGCCCCTCGATCTCTCCCGGCAGCACAAATTCTACTGCCTGCGCATTTCCATGGATCTCTCTCAACACCTCTGCAAATATCCGGTTCTGTTCTTCCGATTTTACCGCGATCCGGTAATAACCGCTCTGGAGTCCCCGGAAATTACTACAGTCACGAATCAAAATACCACGCTGTAAAAAAAGTTCATACAGCTTTTTTTCACTGTAAAACAACAGATAATCTGCATCTGAATCATACACAATGCATCCTGCCGCCTTTAATTCTTCACGCAAAAACAGCCTTTGCGTCTGTATACAAGCCACAGCGCGTGCAACATATCCCTGCTCTTTGATTGCAGCGACTCCTGCCCTTTGGGCGAATACCGAAAGATTCCACTCCGGCAGCTGCAATCTGATCTTTTCCGCCAGAGTCTGTTCACAGACCAGATACCCAAGCCGCACCCCCGGAATCGCATATAATTTGGTAAATGCACGCACCACGACCACATTCGGAAATTCTTCTAAATGACTTAAAAAGGAATATTTCTGTTCTTTTCCGGTCAGTTCCATAAAACACTCATCCAGCACCAGTGTAATGTCACATTGTCTGCATTTTTCTGCAATTTCTAAAATCAGTTCCGGCTCAACCAGATTTCCGACCGGATTATTTGGATTTGCCAGAAATACCAGAGAAATGCTCTCGTCTAACGCATCAAGAATCCGTTCGGTCAGGCAGAATTTTTCCTCTTTTTTCATCTCATAAAAAATAACTTCACAGTCCAGCGCCTTTGCCGCCTCTTCATATCCTAAAAAGGACGGCACCGGGATCAGTATTTTCGATGGTTTTACTGCGTGTAAAACGGCATGGAACAATTCTGACGCACCATTTCCAAACACAAGCTTTTTCTCTGATATCCGCAGCTGTTCTGCAACTGCATTTGCAAGTTCCTGTGCATGGATATCCGGGTAATGTTCCGCCTCCTCCACCGCCTGATGAAGTGCTTCCCTTACCGAGTCCGGCATTCCAAGCGGATTGGTGTTCACCGAAAAATCCAGTCTTATCTGATTGCGGTATATATCTCCTCCGTGGTACTGCATTCCTTTATTTCTCTCTTTCTGTAGTCTGTTCTTTTATTTTCGGACATTGAAACAAAACGAAACCACGCTTTGTGTGATTTGTCGTTCCAAAAATATAGATATATCTTTCGTATTCAGAGTATAACACAAAGTGCCATCTGTACACAATTTTTTGTGTTACAGACGGCACTTTGTAATCTATTCTTTTAATTCTCCTGATTTACAAAACTTTCTAAAAGAATGGGCGAACAAACAGAATACTATAAATAAGTTAAAATATGAAGCCGATCACACGCCAGATGAAAAGGTAAGGTTTTATCTGTTAAAGCGAATTAAGGATCTTGAAACAGAACTTGAAACCTTTACAATGTAAAAAAGGTTTCACCCTTATATTAAAAGTGAAACCTTTTTCCTTACCCATATATTCTCGTAAAAATGTTACCATGTTACCATATAGACATACTTTTTATTTAAATCAGTATGCACTTTAATATATAGTAATGGTCTTGCCCAATTCTCCGATTCCATATATGTATTTATTCCCTTTACCACATCACTAGCATTTTTCGCATTATCTATTTCTATTATTTTACTATTATTCCCACCCATATATTCTCTATCGCCATACATCGAATAAAAGCACATTGCATCTTTAAAAGGCGTATAACGAAACAAATTCACTCTTTTTCGATCTGATATCTCTCCATTGTACCATCTATCTGCTGTTGAAAGCAAAAATACCAACTGATCTTTTGGCATAGAATAAAATGATGATGAAATATCTGTATTTCTAGTCTCTTCTGTTTTTAATAAATTATATACCTCATTTGTAAGCTTCTCATCATAAGTACCCTTTTTATCAATGTATTTTCCATAACTATTAATTGTTACCACAGCTTTCGTGAAGCCATCCTTGGAGATTCCTGTAACTTCCGTTGTTCCGCTATCCTCCACAATATAATGTGTGTATGATCCATCTGGTGTAGTCTTTTTCTGAACCAAATCCGTTCTATTCCACGTCCAATCCAAAGAAACTCCTAAAAAGTTTTCCGTATTTACGAGTTCATCCATATTTTTCGCTGATTCATCATAATCAAATCCCGTTCCTTCTTCGCGTGAAATATTTGTTTTATACAAGCTATAACTTACCACATTGCAAGAATATGTCTTTCCTTTATAAGTTGCTGTTACAATAGCTTTTCCACCTTTTAAATTATTATATATCACAGCACTATTTCCTTCAGGATATACACGCACTATTTTTTCATCTGACGTATTCCATATAACATCATCACAATCTGCATTATTCAATGTTAAATACGTTCCATCATCCCCATCTCCAAATTTCCAAGTAATAGATGTAGTGCTTAACTTTGGTGTGTTTGTCTCAATGCTGTCATTATTATCAGGCTTTTTATCTTCTGTACTCTCAGTATTTTGTGCATCATCTTTATGCGGCTTCTTTGCAGCTGTAACCCTTATGTTACATTTTAATACAGATCCGTTTACTTTTGCAATGACTGTCGTATTTCCCTGTTTCTTTCCAGTAATCTTACCGTTTTTTACTGTAACAACATTTCTATTCGAAGACGTCCAAACCACTTTCCTGCTTGTACCTTTTACTTTCAATATATACGATTTTCCACTCTCGATAGTGACTTTCTTCTTGCTGAGCTCCGGTTTTTCCACTTTAACATTACATTTCAAGATAGTACCATTTATTTTTGCCTGAATAACCGTTTTACCTGTTTTCTTTCCAGTAACTTTACCATTTTTTACAGTCGCTACCTTTTTATTCAAGGAACTCCATTTTACTTTCCCTTTCATGCCTTTTATTTTAAGATTTACAGTTTTTCCAACATTAACTATAATTTCATTTTGGTTTAAGTATGCTTTCGCAACAGTAATTTTATATATATATGTATTTCCTTTGTCCTTTATCGTAATTTTAGCTTTTCCAATCGATTTTCCTATGATTTTTCCATTCTTTATTACAGCAATCTTTTTGTTGCTAGTCTTAAATGTTGCCTTTCCGCTAAAAGTCTGCTCAATGGCATATGTTTTTCCTTTCCCTATTGTAATATCCTTTGTTACAGTTTTTGCTTCTACGCTTACATTTCCGATCATACAAACAAAAAATGTGCATATCACTGTCATAAGAATCCATATAATGCAACTTTTCTTTTTCTCTAATTTAATCATAATCCTTTTCTCCTCATTATAAATATAAAATCTCCTCACGGTGAGTAACCTTTCTGTAGCCTTCATATTCAACTACATCAATTATAACATGCTGGGTACGAAGTTTTGAATAAATATTTCATAACTTTTCTCACTTTTGGAAATTAAATCTAAAAAGCAAACAGCCAGCTACAAACTGCTTGATTCATAACTGTCCTAGCGCGTTGCTTTCTTTCTTATTTGTTTTTTAATATACATACTTGTCATTTCTTTTATCATAAGCCTTAACTTTCCTGCAAATCATTTTTTCAATTTTCTTCTTTCGAGTTGTATATCTATCTATATTAGAATTTTTCGCCCAAAAAATAACAGCCACATATAATCCATAGCAAATTACAGCCCTTAATATTTCAAAACAATCTATTCTTCTAATATTTGATGTAAAAGATGAAATAAATCCATTATCCATTCCATATTGCAAAAAACTATTTATGATTATAAACAAATACATATTACCTACCATAAGGAACAAAAATGCTAGAAAAAATTTAAAATATGTAAAAATTTTAAGAATTATACATGGTAATTGATCCATCCTGTTATCATCATTAGGATAAATATCCAAGTAATCATATATAAATACTTTTAATAACTTTTTATCTGTTATCGTATTATCCGTTTGGATTTGAGATGTATTTATCAAATGTATAACATATTTTGGAACACATTCATCGGTATGGTTTATCTGATCTTTTATCTCTTGTAACGCATTTTCATTTCCAGCTTTTAACGCTTCAATAAATGGAATCAATATCTTATTATAATATTGTTTTTCCCGTTTAAAACCACCCTTAAAAAAAGTATTATATATTAATGTGCACATTGTAATAAGAGACGTAACTATTGCCACAATAAAATTTATATTTTCTTGCATATCACTTTCCCTTTCTATATTTATTGATTGTCCTTTTTTCTCGATTACTGTATATGTCTCCTCCGTGGTACTGCATTTCTTCATATCTCACTTTCTATAATCTGTTCTTTTATTTTCAGATATTCGAACAAAACAAAGCGATACTTTGTGTGATTTGACATTCTAAAAACTCAGATACATCTTTCGTATTCAGAGTATAACACAAAGTGCCGCCTGTACACAATTTTTTGTGTTACAGACGGCACCTGCTAATAATTTTTAAGATTCGGGAGGCAAAAGGTGGTTTTCAATTTTTTGACCCCCGAATCTTTTTAATAATATCCCGGATATCCATGCTTTGCCCGAAAGGCTTCCTGGCTGGCGTGGTAATCTTCCAGTGTCATATGGTTTTCCTTTAAATACTGTTCAAACATCAGTGAATCGATCTCATCGGCGGTATACAAAGTACCTCCCGGATACCGGCAGAATATCTTTTCACCCTGATTGATGCTGCGCATAAAATCCATAAAATCATCCACGTCGATCTTATCATCTAAAAAATCTCTCCAGAAATTTTCATGCGCCTCGAAACGCAGATTCCAGTCGGACGGAAGCTGACCGATCAATGACATGACCTTTTCATACTGTTCCCTGTTCTCAAAAGAAATAGACCACTCATAGCCTTCTGTCTGTCCCGCTTTCCGGCAGAAAATACCCTCCTCGGTATACCAGGTGATATAGCGGATATCCTCTTTATCCGGCTGATCGGCAGGATATGTACAGGATGTGGAATCTGCCGTGAGCAGATCACCTTCCGTCTGGAACCCTTTTTCCATGGATACTTTTTCCATGGATGCTTCTTCCACAGATGTTTCCTTCTCCTTTCCCAGCTCTTCTGCCGCTCTTTTTTCCTGTTCTTCCTCCATCAGTTTCCGGATCGCATCTTCTAAGGAATCGAATTTGCTGAGAAATTCATCCCACTCTTTCTCTGTAAAGGACTGTGACCCGATCTGATAGGAATTTTCCGTTTCACCATTTTTGATTTTTGTAAAGATCTCCTCAGATTTTTCTTTTAAAAGCCTGGCATATTCTTCCCGTAAATCTGTGACAGATTGCTCTGAATCTGCCGTTTCTGCCGCTTTCTTCATATTTTCGGACCAATAACTGCTGTCAAAGCAACCGCTGTCCTCCAATATACTCCTGTCAGAACTTCTTTTTCCGGTATCTAGTTCTTTCATTCCGGCAAGCAGATTATCAGCCTTCTCGCCTGCAGCCTGAAAATTAAAACGAACCGATTGTCCGGACTTTACGTTTCTCCCGGAACTGCCGGATACAGCAAATGTTCCATAACTTCCTACCCCGTTAACTGTCATTTTTCTCCTTTCTGCAGTCCGTCTGTCAGTCGGGACTGCTCCACTCCCCTGAAAGGACCGAGTGGTTACTTTATTTATCGGCTGCTTTAACCATTTCCCCCAGTCCTTTACGGATTCTTATGCGCGCATGTCAAACGGGTGATATGCTTTTTTCTCTATGGCATCCTGCTGTAATTTTTCCTCGGTTGACAGTTCCTTCGTTGATAATTTCTGTCCTGATAATTCTTTCTCTGCAGTTTCTTCTGGTGCTTTCTCCGTTGGCAGTGCTTCGATGTTTTCCGTCAGGTCACCGGTCATTTCTTCTGTCATCTGATCTGTGATCTCTGACAGCTTCTCCATATTTTCAGCAAGCATTCCCTTGTCATCGTCTGTTCCAAGCGCCTCATCCACAGCTTCTTCTTTTCTTTCTTCCTCGGTCTTTGGCTTATTCTTCTCTGCCTCTTTGGCTCTTTTCTCAGCCTCTTCCTCCGCCTCATCCATGATATGAAACATCTGCGAACTGTTATACTCCTGCTTTGCCGCAGCGATCTCATCCTCATAGGTATGGAACATTTCCAGTTTTTTGGCAATATCCTCCACCGTTTCGGTTTTCATATTTTTCAGATTTTCTTTCTGTGCCTCAAAAAATGCAACTTTACTGTCCCGCTCTGACTGTCTCTCCATTTTTTCTTTCGTGCTCTTTAACATATTCGGATTCGGATGTAAAATCCCAGACATTTGTTTTGAAAAATTGATCGTATAACTCATTTTTACCCCCGGTATTACAAATAAATCTTAACATCATTGTTTCTTTTGTTAATATCGTCATTTCTGCCATTTTGTTTAAGCAAAAAAGTGTATGGTTCTTAAATCATTTCTTTATTCTTTCAGCAGCTATTTACCTGTAATCCGCAGACACCTCCAGATAACTTCGTTTTCCGCTGATATAATCTGCATGTGCACGTTCCGGATCTTTGCCCTTAAATACGGTGCAAAGTCCACACATATCGCAGTCTGCGATACACGGAAAGGTATCTTTGATATACTGTCTTCTTTCCTCTTCTGTGGAAGATGCTATCTCTGGCGGTCTCATACTGCACCTACTTTACCAGACCGGAGTTGCTTCTGTATTCTTCATTGATCTCGCGCAGTTCCTTCTCGCCATTGATGTATGGCTCGTAAAATGCATCAACAGAACCGCCGCCTAAATTGTCACAGCCATTGCAGAAATCGCAGGCTCCCCCGCACTGGTTCAAGCCTTCCTGTACTATGCGGATTCTTTCTTCTCTTGTGGTGTCTTTGATCAGTATGCTTTTTATTTCCATGATTTTCTCCATAAATTTCTTTTTTAATTTTCAACAACAATCTCCCAGTATCCATTCTTTGGCGAGCCATGTCGAATAAGAATACCGTATTCTTTTAGTTTTTTTATATTCTTTTCTACATTTCGACTACTGATTCCTAATTGCTCTGCTAATCTTACTGCGGACAAATTAGGATCATCAGAAAGAAAGTTAAGAATTCTCTTCTGCGTATCGTTCAGTTCAATATGGCGATTCTTCTCCGTCCCTTCTCCGAACTTTCTCCGTCTCTTCTCCGTCCCAATTCTAATTCATCTATGAAATCAATTCTTTCTCGCTTTGTCAAAGAATTCTTTCTGAAAAGTTCTACACGAAACATATTATCAAATTCCTGAATTCTCGGCTTTGGAAGTCCATACTTTTCTGCTGCATTTAGAATTCTTTTAATTCCACTGCCCCATGCCTCTATAAGCCCCATCTGGCTGAATATGTTAGCAATTCCTTTGTTTCTGATTTTTGAATGACCATTCATAACTTCTTCATAAGTCAGTCCATTATATAAACCTCCCGGAGATGTTACTTCCAAACGATCATCATAAATCGCAACCTGAATACAAGATTCATCTAAAATATTTCGGTGGCAATGGGCATTAATAATCATTTCCCGGATTGCTTCTGGTGGAAGCTCATATTTTTCTTTTCTCACTAATCCCTCAATCGTTGCTCCAAGCCTTATATTTCTCAATACAAAATCTACCGTTTCCTATATCTGTGTATATATAGGACCTGTAAACTCCCGCTTATCTAAAAATACTGCTGGACCCGTCCCCTTAAATACAGCACATTGTGTTTTAGAAAACGGAAAATACCCGGATGTCAGCAACGCATAGGCATTTGTCGCCAATAATTGTCCCTCACTCTGCTTGAGAATCTTCCAATTAATAAGCTACTCCTTCTTAACAGAATATTCTGACATTCCCGCTTTTTTCCGAAAAACTTCGATATCCTGACAAAGTTTTTCTGTCGCTTCTTCAGTAACTGTATATCCCACACATGTAAGTTCATCCCATGAAATTCTAGCACCCTCCATTTCCAGTTCTTTTATCTTTTCTGGAAATGCCTGTCTGGATGTCCCTGCTACACGTATATAGGTACCATTTTCTTTTCCCTTTGATTTCAGATAATATGGTCGATTTTTTCCAGCCTCGACAGATACTATAATAATCGTCTTTCCTTCCACTGTCTGTGGTTCAATATCTGGAATGATCTATGGCATACATGAATCTGAAACTGCAGTTGCTATCGCATCCATGGTCTGAAATAATATATCATTTTCCACACCAATAACCTGATGGTTTTTATCATCTACACCGACAATCAGCTTGCCGCCCTGCGTATTAGCAAAAGCTACGATTGTTTTCACGTACTTTTCACTTTTGTCTGGTAATGAAACTTTAGACTCTATATTTTTTGATTCACCGGAAAACATTGTACCTTTTACCATTCTGTCACTCCTATTCAATCTACAGTATAAACAATAGAATGCACGCTCCGCAAACATTCTATTGTCATGAATTAGCCTGCATCACTAACAATAGTATACCTCTTATCAGGCTCATAAACCACTTTTTCTCTTTCTCAATCATTGGGGTTCCTATCCAGAATAATATCACCTTATCACAGATACTTCTTCACCTGCTCTGCCGCTTCCTCCATTTTTACCTGTGTCTGAAGCGTCTTGTCACGGGAAGCCACCTCGACGACTCCCTGTTTCATATTTCTCGGGCTCACAATAACACGGAGCGGGATACCGAGCAAGTCGGCATCGGAGAACATGACACCGGCACTCACGGTTCTGTCATCATAAATAACCTCGATCCCCATCTCCTGCAATTTCTCATACAGATCATCCGCAAACTTTCTGACTTCCTCATTGTCCGCTCTTACCGCACAAAGATGAACCTGCCACGGCGCGATCGATTTTGGCCAGATCGGTCCGTACTCATCATGATGTGCCTCGCAGACAGCGGCGGCAAGTCTGCCGACACCAATGCCATAACAGCCCATGATTGGTGTTTTGCTCTCTCCGTTCTGATCCACATAAGTCATCTTCATGGCTTTCGTATATTTATCTCCAAGCTGGAAGATGTTTCCGACCTCGATTCCTCTGGAAATACGGATCGTCTTTTTTCCGCATTTCGGGCAGATACCGCCCTCATATGCCTTTGCAAAATCATGATATTCTGCATCCGGCACATCTCTTTGCATATCAAGTCCCTTATAATGGTACTCGTCCTCATTTGCACCACAGGAAAGGTTATTTCTGTTTTCTAATGATCTGTCATATAAAACGATGGCATCTCCATTTATTTTCAGTCCGACCGGTCCGATATAACCTGCGTTTAATCCGCACTCTTCGGTGATGATGGCTGGATGTATCTCATCTTTCAAATAGTTGACCAGTTTTGTCTCATTAATTTCAAGATCGCCGCGGATAAATACGACCACATAGGTGTCATCCAAATTTTTCTGGTATACAACTGCCTTACAGGAATTGCAGGTTTCATCCCCGAAAAATTTACAGATATCCTCGATCGTATGAATGTCCGGCGTATGCACTTTTTCAAGTTCTGCGGACACTGCATCTCTTGCTATATCAGAGATATTTTCTGCCGCTTCCATATTTGCGCGGAAATCACATTCATTACACAGCACGATAGAATCCTCACCGACCGGGGTAAGAAGCATGAACTCATGGGAAAGGCTTCCACCCATCATACCGGAATCTGAAGCCACCGATACGACCTCCGGGATGCCTGCTCTCTCAAAAATACGCTCGTATGCTTTGTGGCATTTTTCGTAGTACTGGTTTAAATCTTCCTGACTGGTGTGGAAGGAATACGCATCTTTCATTGTAAACTCGCGCACGCGGATCAATCCGGCTCTCGGTCTTGCCTCATCCCGGAATTTTGTCTGGATCTGGTAGATCATAAATGGGTATTTGTTGTAACTTTTGGCGTATTCGCGCACTAAATGTACGGCAGCCTCCTCATGTGTCATTCCAAGCACCATCTTTGCATTGTTCCGGTCAGTAAAACGTAATAATTCTTCTCCCACGCTCTCATAACGGCCGGATTCTTCCCAAAGGGATGCCGGCATCACAACTGGAAATGATACTTCCTGTCCGTCTAATTTATCCATCTCCTCACGCAGGATCTGCTCGATTTTGTGTGTGATCCGTTTGAGTGGAAGGTAGGAAGAGTAAATGCCGTTTGCCATGTATTTCATGTAGCCGCCTTTTACCATCAGGGCATGGCTGTCGATCACGCAGTCTGCCGGTCTCTCACGAAAACGTTCTCCGATTAATTTTTCTAATTTCATTGTCTGCCTCCTTTTTGTTTGCATAAATGGAAGATGATGATATCAAAAGATGTGTTTTTCATCTTTTGATATCCGAATCCTGTACATTAAAAAAGTCCCAAGCTGCAACTAAATACAGCTTAGGACGAATTATCTTAATCCGCGGTACCACCTAATTTCAGGATGTTCCTGCACTCCGGTACAAATTTTCATTGATACCTTATCTCTGTAACGGGAGAACCCGGCATAGCCTGATGTTTCCATTCGGTATGCAGCTCCATGACCGGTTCATCATGTTCCGTGAAAGACTCGCACCTGCCGTCCTCTCTCTGGACACTTTCCATGATTACTATTTCACTTCCTCGCATTAACCGTACTTTAGCATTTTGTGCGCGGATTGTCAATCCTGATCCTGCACAAATTCTTCCCGCATCGGTGTAAAAATATCTAAGAGGATTCCCTCTTTCAGGCAGACACAGCCGTGCTCGATGGAATCTCTCTTTAACAGGGCATCACCAGGATTTACGATCTTCTTTTCTCCGTTGATTGTAAATTCAAACTGACCAGACACCACATAGGTGATCTGAGTGTGCGGGTGATGATGCAGTGCACCGATGGCACCTTTTTCAAAATGATTCTCCACACACATCATCTCATCGGCGTACGCTAATATTTTGCGCTTCACGCCCTCGCCGCAAACTTCTGCATCAATTTCATTGTTAAAGTTCCAGATCTGATTTTTTTTCGTTTTCATATGAAATCCCCCTCGTATAATATTATTGATTTTGTTTTTTCAGATAACGCACCAGCGCTAAAATACAGACCATATCGATAAACACAACGACCACGATCGATCCCATTCCATAAAAGATACCTGCTGTCTCTGCGATCTTCCCAATGATCGACGGCATTACGATCGAACCGATACTTGCAATTGTTAAAATAAAACTCCACGCGATCGGATATTTTTCAATGAGATTTCCTGCAAAGGAAACCGTCGTCGGATAAATTCCCGCCATGCTGTAACCGAAACCCATGATACCGATCACGATCCATACGGTACTGCGGCTGAATAACAGTAAAAAGAAAAAGCATACAAGTCCTACGCCCATGATCGGCAGCAGTTTTTCTTTTTGCATTCTGGTGGACAGCCAGGCTGTCGTCAGACGTCCTGCTAAAATCATCACCCAGAGTACACTCGCCGTCATCTGGGATAGGGATGCCGGCAGAAATCCTGTATCCTTAAAATATGTGATCATCCATCCGATGACACCCTGCTCCGCGCAGAGATAGAAAAATAATGTTGCAACGCACAGATAAAACAGCGGTTCTGAGAAGAATCCGAAACTGCCGCCTTTTTTCTCTTTTTCCACCCGGTCATTTTCCATTGGGATCATTGCGTATAAAATCCAGCTTAAAATTCCCATCGCAAGCATAAAATAACACGCTGTGATCCAGCCGGATTCCCCTGTTGCCGTAAACAGTGTCAGAAGAATCGGGAATAAAAATGCCCCGACAGAGAACATCGCATGCAGTCCATTGATCGTCCATGCTTTTCCCGGTGCTAAACTGTTGATTGCCGTGTTACAGAAATTACTCGTTGCTCCTCTCGCAACACCTGTCAGGAAAAATGCCATTGCAATGCACCAGTTGTGATTTCCGAAAATGATCAGCACATACGAAAGTGCAAAAAACAGATTAAAAAACAAAATACTCTTTTTTCTTCCAATCGCGACCGGCAGCAATCCTGCGGTAAAACTAGAAAACAGATTTCCCACAGAATGCAGACTTACGATCAATCCGCAAAATGCATAATCTAGTCCTCTTGCATCCCTGATAAAAGGAAGCAGGGATCCAATCGAAAGTGCCAGCATTCCATTCAGCAAAAAAACACTGTAGTTGCATAAAAACTGTTTCTTTTTTATTTTATCCTGTAAAAAATCCATCTGTTTCTCCTCACTCATTATTTTCTTCGATAATCTGTTCGATCACGTCCATGTAGTCCGCGCAATACTTTTCATACACGCCCATGACCGCCTCCTGAAAACGCTTTTTTTCTGCCGCAGAAAGTTCTACCACTTCCACACCCTGTTTCAAAGCGATCTCCTTAGAATCCGCCTCACGTTCTTTCCACAACTTTCTCTCATACAGCGCAGATTCTTTTGCGCACTCTAAGATCATCTGACGGTCATCTTCCGAAAGCTTGTTCCATGTATGTTTCGAACAGATCTGCATCTCCGGTACCCGGTTGTGTTCATCAACTGTATAATATTTCGCCACCTCATAATGATTCATCGCCTCATAAGAAGGCCAGTTATTCTCCGCCCCGTCCACCGTTCCGCGCTCTAATGTGGAATAAACATCCGCATAGGGAATCGGCAGTGCCGTCGCGCCAAGTGCCTCCACCATATCGACCATCACCTCCGATTCCTGCACACGGATACGCATACCTGCCATATCCTCAAGACAGGTGATCGGCTTTTTAGAATTATAAAAATTTCTTGCTCCCGCATCATACCAGGAAAGGCCAATCAGTTCGCTTTTACTTACTTTCTCCAAAAAGTCACTACCGATCCTGCCATCTAACACTTTCCACATATGATCCGAATCAGAATACAGATATGGCATCTGCAAAACATTTAATTCCGGTATGTACTCTGCTAACTGCGACAGGGAAACCCTTGCAAAATCAATGCCTCCATACTGCATCTGTGCGATCACACCGCTCTCTGCACCAAGTTCCCCCTCTGCCTGAACTAAAATCTTTATTCTTCCGCTGCTCTCCCTCTCCACCAGCTCGGCAAACTTTTTTGCCCCAAGTGTTGTCGGATAATCCTCCGTCTGGTTCTCCGCATAGGACAGGACAAATTCGGGAGCTCTCACGCTGCGCAGCCTGTGATACAGAAAAAATCCGGCGCTCAAAACCACTGCCGCAAACAAAATCAAGATTCGTCTTTTTTTCATTTATCCCAATCCTCCGGCAGTGTTCCCTTTGTTCATCTGTTTTAAAATCTCCATGCGGTATTCCGTAGGAGTACTTCCCATGGCACGCTTAAATACTTTTGCAAAATAATTTGAATCCCGGTATCCCACATTTACGCTGATATCTTTTACATTGATACGGACATCGGCAAGAAGCTGCTTTGCCCGTTCCAGCCGGTACTCTGTCAGATATCCAATGAAACTTTTATCAAAACACTGTTTGAATATTTTGCAGAAATAGGCGTCTGAATAATTCATCTTCTCCGCTACACTCTGTAAAGAAATATCTTCTTTATAGTGCATGTCAATATACTGTCTGATATTTTCTGCCACAGCGCTCATCCTGACATTGCCATTTTCCAGTTCTGCATCCTTCTTTTTTTCCTGCATATCCACAGGCTTTTCCCGGACATTTTTCTGCGATCCATCTGCCTTTTCCTCAAGCAGCCGTATTGCTTCCTCAAGCACCGCTACCAGTTCTTCCTCAGTCCCTGGTTTCAGCAGATAATCCAGTGCATGTACGGAGATCGCACGTTTTGCATAACTGAATTCATCAAATGCAGTCAGAAAAATAATGCTGCAATCCCTGTCTTCCTCCCGGATCTGCTCCGCTGCCTCCAAACCATTCACACCCGGCATCTCAATGTCAAGCAGCGCGATCTTACAATCTTTTTCTGTAAAAAACTTTGCCGCCTCCCTGCCGTTTACGGCTTCCACAACTTCTAACTGTCCGGAAAAATATTTTTTTATCGTTCTCCCCACAATCATTCTCTCTATCGGCTCATCGTCCGCCACCAACACACGGTACATCATGCTCCCCCACTTCCTTATGTCTGATCTGTATTTTTACCACAGTCCCCACATCTTTTTTACTGTAGATTTCTACATTTCCATCCTGATACATTGCACGGATCCGCCGGAAAATATTGCCAAGGCCAATGCCTGTCTTTCCATCTTCTTTTTCCAGTTCTCCCCGCAGATGCATAAGTGCTGCTTCGTCCATTCCAAGCCCGTTATCCCCAATGGTAATAAACGTAAATCCATCTTTCTGCCAGATATGTACCCGGACAGTCCCACCTTCTTCTTTTTTCGAAAGTCCATGAATGATGGCATTTTCCACCAGCGGCTGAAATGTAAATGCCGGAACAATGACTTTATCTGCATCCACGCTGCAATCCTTTCGGTATGTGATTCTGTCTCCGAAACGCATCTGCTGCAGATACATATAATCTTCCATAATTTTTAATTCCTGTGACAGGCACACCTCCGTGTCCTGATTTTTCAGGTTATAGCGGAAAAGTGCCGACAATGCACGGATCATTTTTTCAGTAGTTTCCGCTTCCTCAAGGCTTGCCATTCCACCGATGACATTTAAGGTATTGAACAGAAAATGCGGATTGATCTGGCTTTTTAGAAGTTCAAGCTTTGTCATCTCCAGACGCTTTTCCGTCTCTAACTTTTCAAGCTCCTCCTCATGCAAAAGATCTAAGGTCTTTCTTTTTTCCTCCAGTGCCTGAATGTACTCTCCTGTGGCGTATTTCATTTTATTGAACGCCCGGACCAGTTCACCAAGCTCATCCTTGTTGTCCACCTCAACATCCCTGATAAAGAAATCATTTGCAGCAATTTTCTGTGATGCATGTACCAGTTTAAAAATCGGTGCCATGATCGTTTCTTTCATCAGTGCCGCCATCTCTGCAATTCCAAAAAGAAGCAGGATTCCTGCAAAAATTACCACCAGCGGAACACTGATCAGTGTCGGAACTTTTTTCCGGTACGAAACATCTCCCTCCTCGATCGTATAATTCATAAGTGTTCCGGCATAATCCTTTAAGTAGTCCTGCATGTCATAAACTTCATACAGCCTGCTGACATAATCTGTCACATTATCTTCCATGGACAGGATTGCATCTCTTTTAGTGCAATAAACTTCATAGCTGCTGCGGATCGACCATGTTTTTGCATAGCGGAGTTCCCCGATCCTGCGATACTGGAATGGCAGATCATAAACCGCATGTTTTGTACGTTTCATGGAACGCTCTAACGCTTCTTTTTTCTCCGTATCCGGATTTCTCATATAGCTTTCAAACAGTGTGCTCTCCTGCTCTAATGCCTGGATCAGTTCACTGCACTTTGCATTGTCCTGCAAAATACCATTAAAATCGGTCAGTGAAAACCGGACAACCCAGACATTAAAAACAACGGAAAGCAGGATGGCCACACAGACCATCCCGGTAAACACTGCTATTTTCTTTTGAATGGTAAGCTCCTGCCACCACTTTTTTATCCTTTTCTTCAAGCTGTTTATCCCATCCTGCTTCTTTCTCCATTTAGCTGTCTGATCTGCCAGCCCGCATACACTAATTCGTCTCTGCGATCCTTTCTTTTGCAAATGCAAAAAATGGTTCTTTCTGTGCTCCCAAAATACGGTTTGTAAGCATATATCCATGTCTTGCATCGGAAAAAACGATCATCATGCCAGGCTCGTTTGCCACCCGCAGCTTTTTCCATCCAATGCTTTCCTTTTCTTTCCCCACAGTCACATGGAGTCCCGCATCGTCAAAGGAAAGTTCTACATCTTTCGGCATCGTTTTTGCCTGCCCTTTGGCTTTCAGATAGATCGCGATCGGCTGGATCACCGGAAACAGCAGACATCCAAAGAGCATCAGCATCTGCATCAGATCCCCTGAGGTACGGAAAAATTTTGCTGTAAATAAAATCATCGCCACCGTAAAGACCATGTTGCAGACTCCCGCCACCGAACGATATGTCCGGCTCATTGTCAGTTTCCAGAAATCTCCTGCGGTCACTTCGCTCTTAAATTGATATGTCATGCCATTTCCTCCCGTAATTCTAAAATCATCCGCCGTAGCCGCCAAATACTCTCGGTAACAGAAGGCTTACTTCCGGAATGAATGTAAGTAACATTAATACAATGATCATACAGATATAGAATGGAAGTGTTGCCTTTACGACACGTTCCATTTTTACACCGCTGACTGCGGAACCGATAAATAATACGGATCCAACCGGTGGTGTCAAAAGACCGATACCACAGTTTAATACCATGATGATACCGAACTGTACCGGATCAATGCCGATTGATGTTGCGATCGGAAGTAAGATCGGTGTTGCGATCAGGATAATCGGTGCCATATCCATGATACAGCCAAGGAACAGAAGAATCAAGTCAATTAAAAGTGCAATCACGATCGGGTTTGTTGAAAATCCTACGATCGCATTTGCTACCATATCCGGTACATGTAATGTGGTAAGGCAGTAACCGAAAATACTCGAAGTAGAAATCAGGATCAATACGATCGATAAGGTATCGATACACTGTTCTAAACATTTCCATACACCTTTCCAGTCAAGTCCTTTGTAAATATATACACTGACAATCAGGCTGTAAAATACAGCGATTGCTGCGGACTCTGTTGCGGTGAACCATCCGGCAACTACACCGATAACTACGATAACAACCGCTGCAAGTGCCCAGATAGAAATACCAATCTGTTTCAATAATCCCTTAAAGCTGAACTTATCTCCCTTTGGATAATGTTTCTTCTTTGAGATAATGTAAGAACCTACCATCAGGGAAACTGCAAGTAAAGCACCCGGCAGATATCCTGCAAGGAATAAACTTCCTACGGAAATACCACCTGCTGACATTGCATAGATAACCATGTTGTGACTTGGCGGAACCAAAAGTCCCTCACAGGAAGAAGTAATGGTAACTGCGGTAGAAAAATCATCATCATATCCCTGATCTACCATCATTGGGATCATGATACTTCCGATAGAAGCAGTATCAGCAGATGCAGAACCGGAAATTCCACCGAAAAAATAAGATGCTACGATATTTACCATTGCCATACCACCGGTCATCCATCCGACGCAGGCATTGGCAAGTGCAATCAGTTTTTCTGAGATACCACCGGTACCCATCAGTACACCCATCGTGATAAAGAACGGCACTGCCATCAGACTGAAAGAACTGATTCCTTTTACCATCTGCTGACAGATCGTGGTAAGCGGCAATCCCTGTGTCAGTAAACAAAGTAATGATGACAATGCAACTGCATATGCAATCGGAAATCTAAGGAGTATCATTACTAAAAAGCTGATCAGCAATACTGCGATTGCAATTCCTTGTGCGCTCATTATTTTTCCTCCTTTACAAAAATTCCTTTGATATGGTTATAAACTGCTTCAATCTCAAATACCACCATTGCAATTCCTGCAAGTGGGATTGGGAAATACATCCAGAATTTTGAAACACTTGGCATACTTACATAATTTCCTTTTGCACCGATCTGGACTGCATAGGAAAATCCTACTGTAATCATTACCACACCAAGGATTAATACTGCCACATCTGCTAAAATATCCAGTGCACGGATCACGGATTTTGGCAGATACTGGTCAAATGCCGTCATACGGATATGTGCATTTCTTCTGATTGCAAGTGCTGCGGACAATACTGCCATGTAGGACATCAGTGTCAGAACGACTTCCTCGCTCCATGCCGGATCCGGCACAAACGGAACGTATCTTCCGACAACGCAGACGCTTGTGATCACAAGATCTGCCGTCAGCAATAATTTACATATGAATAAAACGATCTTATATGTAATGTCATATGCCGGTTTTATTTTATCAACGGTCTGAAAAAATTTTGGCATAAACTCATCTTCCTCCTTTAAAAATAGCCATCTTTAGAAAAGGAGCACAGAGAGCAGGTATTCTCTCTGTGCTCCTTTGATACATCAGTCTTTTAGTTTGCCATATCAAGAATCTGCTGATATAACTCTTTGTTATCTTTTGTTGCCTCTTCGATCACATCTTTACATGCATCCTGCCATGGTGTGATATCCTCTACTTCAACAACGTTGCATCCATCTGCTTTTAACTCGTCTAAGATCTTGTTTTCTGTCTCCTCAGAGATCTTGCGGTTGTACTGGGAAGCGTACTCACCAGCTTCTGTTAATACATCCTGCTGTTCCGGTGTTAATTTATCCCATGCCTCATCTGTGATAACTACCTGAATTGCTCCTAATGTATGTCCATCTAAGATCAGGTTGTTTGCAACTTCCGGGAATGCATTTGCCTGATAGTTTGCGATCGGCTGCTCTGCTGCATCAACAACACCTGTCTGTAATGCGGAGTATAACTCACCCATAGCAACAACGGTCGGGTTTGCTCCAAGTGCCTCAACCATGCCTGTCATGATCGGGTCATTTGATACACGGATCTTCATGCCTGCAAGATCTTCCATTCCGGAAACCGGTTTTACGGTAAAGAAATGACGGAAACCTTCCTCTCCGTAGAACAGTCCGCGGATACCGCTTCCATTCTCATGCGGCTCAAGTAAAAATTCCTGTGCCAGATCTGATGTAGCGAAATTCCAGAAATGATCTCTGTTTACGAATGTGAACGGTACAGATAAAAGACTGGATTTTTCTCCGCCGTAGCTTGTCAGTGCGAATGCAGAGATACGTGCCATATCGATCGTACCGCCGCCGCCAAGCATGGTATCTAAGACATCTGACTCAGCTCCTAATACACCGTTTGCCTGAATATCGATCGTGATGCTTCCGCCGGAAAGCTCTTCGACTTTGTCTTTGAAAGCGGTTGCTGTCTGTCCAACGATGGTTCCCTCTAACGGGTTAACCTCTGCATAAACCAGTGTGACCGCCGGTCCGACCGGTTCTGTTGCGCTGTCCCCTGAGGATGCTGCCTCAGTTGTTGTTTCTGCTTCTGCTGCATCTGATGTTGCGGACGCATTAGATGTTGGTGCTGCATTTGTTGTTCCGCCGCTGCTTCCAGCTGTATTTGGTGACTGTAAGCCACACGCTGTCATGTAAAATACCATTGCTGCACATACGATTGCGGATAAAACTTTTTTCTTCATAAGAAACCCTCCTGTAATTGGTTAATTTGTTTGCTGCGCTGCCCCTCTTTGCCGCTGCAACTTTATGATTTAATTATAGGCAGAATCTTGTACAAAGAAAACCGTATTATTTTTGTATTGTTAGCACATTCTTAACATTTTTTAGATTTTATTAATATTTTCTTGATATTTTTGTACAGTATGTAGATATTTTTTTGCTTTTTTATATGTGAAACTAAACAAAATCCTATACATCATCATTTCTTCTCATCCAAAAGCATCACACCCTCCGCCGGATTATGGTCGATTGCACCAGCTATCGGTGATGCAACACCTTTTGCCCAGTGCCATGCAAGCGCGATCTGCTGCATTTTCACACCGTGACGTTCCGAAAGTTCATGCACTCTTGTGACGATAATCTGTCTGGATTGAAATATACCTTAGAGGCGCTTACAACTTTGTCACGGGCAATATTCTTTTTGAGCGCCTGTCCTGAATATTCCTCGCGCGTTCCTGCGGAATATCCGTTTGCCGTACTAAAAAAGCATTACCACAAGTCCTAAAATAACCAGTATCACACCCGTTGCACGGTTTAAGGTCTTCGGCGTTGCTTTGTTGGCAAAAACAGCCGCGATTCTCGCCCAGATCAGGGTAAATACAACACACAAAATCAATACGGTCCAGTCCGGTGCACCACCGATTGCAAAGTGCGAAGCCGCTCCGGTAAGTGCCGTAAAGGTCATGATAAACACACTCGTTCCAACGGCTGTCTTTAATTCATATCCAAGCACAGAGGTCAGGATCAGAAGCATCATCATGCCGCCGCCCGCACCGACAAAACCACAGATAAATCCTATGAGGACACCGCATATAACAGACTGCACTGCCCGCTTCTCCGCCGACACTCCCTGCATCGCCTCTTTTGTGGTCATGACCGGGCGCACGATAAATTTAATTCCTAAAAGGAATGTCATAAAGACTGAAAAGTTCCCCATGGCCGCAGATGGGACCAGACTTGACACATAGCTTCCAAAAACGGTAAATAAAAGTACGCTTACCATCATGATGATACCGTTTCGGATATCGAGATTTTTATTTTTTCCGTATGTATACGCCGACACCGCACTTGCAAGAACGTCCGAGGATAATGCGATTCCCACCGCCATATACGGATCCATCCCTAGAAATGTGATCAGCATTGGACTGATGACCGCCGCGGCGCTCATTCCCGCAAAACCGGTTCCAAGCCCTGCCCCCATACCTGCAAAAAAAGTAACGATTATTGTAAGTAACATGTTCATGTCAGTGCTCCCCTTTCAGCATTTCATCCAGATTCTTTTCCATCTGGTTGAGGATCTCTGCCATCTTTTTCCGTTTCTCCTCATCCACGCCAGACAGTATCTGTTCCACAAAATCCTGCTGCAGTTTTTTCCCGTTTTCGATCACAGGCTCTGCTTTTTTCGTGCAGATCAGCTCGACTTTTCTCCGATCACCCTCCACTGCTTTCCTCTCAAGGTATCCATCCCGCACCAACTTCTCAACATTGACAGAGACAAGGTTCGCCTTTATTTTCCGTACTTCCACAATATCACTCGCCGTTTTATAATCCGGGTTATTTGCCAGAAACATCAGTATATCAAACGCAGTCTGTGGCAGTTTCAGTTCCCTGCAGAGTGTCTTGCAGGTTGCACTGTACGCCAGTGACATTTTGTGGGCAAATTCAATACTCATATTTATCATGATCCGCCTCCATTTACTTCTTTTTTGTATTGTTCATTTTTGAAGTAATTATATAGCATTTTTCCAAAATGTCAAGACTGGATTTTTCTCTCTTAATCTTCCTCCCTTGTGATATTTCTCACCCAGATATACTTTTTATAATGCAGATAAACCGCCGGTATCTTCACGATCTCATCCAGATTGACAATGCAGTATACCACCATGACAGGGATTTTTAATGCAAGCGCTTCCAGAAATCCTTTGTGAGCAGCCGGTCTGCGGGAACAAACTACGTTTTCAGATTTGAATCACCCTGCCGGTCGTCGCATTCACCCTGTGCGAGATGGAGATCACCGTCCGATTCTCACTTACCCGCTTTAATGCCTGCAAAACTTCTTTTTCGGTCTGTGCATCCAGGTTTGCCGTGATCTCATCTAAAAGGAGCAGTTTCGGCTTTGCCGCCGCTGCACGGGCGATCGACAATAGCTGCCACTGTCCCTGTGAAAAGATTTCATCGGAACATGGCGTATCGTACCCGTTTTCCAGACTCATGATCGTATCCGAAAGCCCTGTCATCTGTGCCGCCGCACGGACATCCTCCATAGTGATCGACGGATCGTACAGCGTGATCTGCTCTTTTACCGTTCCCGGAACCATATGAAAAGCCTGCTCCACATAGCCAAAAAGATGCCGTTTCTCTGCATCCGGGATATCTTGTGCCGGAACTCCCTGTATCAGCACGCTGCCCTCCTTTGGCTCATAAAGTCCCAGCAGCAGCTTGAATATCGTACTTTTGCCTGCGCCGGTGCGACCGGAAAGTGTAACCTGTTCTCCTTCTTTTACCTGAAAACTGAGACCATTTAGCACATTTTGTTCTTCGTAGGCAAATGTCACATTCTGAAATTCCACAAATACGTTATCTTTCTTTTGTGTACTCTCTTTTCTGTAATCAGTCTTTTCCGGTAATTCTTCCAGACTGAAAAATTCATTGATCCTGTGCACGCCCGCCACAGCAGACTGTATGGTCTGGATCTCCATTCCAAGGCTCTCCACCGGGGAAAAGATCTGCGAAATATAGTTCATGACAGCGACCGCCGTACCAGCCGACATTCCAAACAGACTTAATACATTCGCATTGCCGGAAGCCGAAAAAAGCATGACAACCGCCACAACCACCGCATTCAGGATCAGAATGACTGGTGAATAGACTGCATCATAAAAATTTGTCTGCTCCATCGCCCGGTAGCTCTCGCCGATGCAGGTATCATAACGCTCTGCCATATAGTTTTCTTTGCCGAGACTCCGGATCGTTCTGATGTTGTGAATCGTCTGCGGAACATGGCCCAGGGCACGGCTGACAGCACGGCGGTTTTCGATCTGCGCGGTCAGCATATTTTTCTGCACGATGCGCGTAAACCAGAACAGAAACGGCAGCAACACCAAAAGCACAATGGCAAGCCCCTTGTTCCGAAACCAGATGACGGCAAGAATACTGACGATCTTGCATGCATCGGAAAACATGCTGATAATGCCTGATGTAAACAGGTTTTCCACCGTATCAACATCCCCGACGAACCGGGAAACCACTGACCCCGGCTCCTGATGTGTCAGTGCATCTGCCGTCAGATCCGTATATTTATCCATCAGGCTGCTTCGCAGTGCGTGCGTGATTTTCTGCCCGAACACAATCAGCAGTCCTTCCCTTGAACTTTCCAGTGCCCCCATGAGCAGTGTAAATCCAAAATATGCAAAGATCAGATAAAATGATACCACATTTCCCGTCGTCATGGTATCTATAATAGTTCCAAGAATGAGCGGTGGAAGAAGCGCTGTCAGGATTGCACCGGCCACTGCACACACGATCCCGGCGGAAAGCCACTTCTGTTTTTTTATCGTCCGCCACATGACACTGCCTACATTTTTACTGCTATGCGTCCCGCTGTTCAATTTGCTGCACGTCCCGCTATGCATTATTCTGCACGCCCCCTTTCTTTTCTGCCTTGTTCTGTTTCAGCACATTTTCCTGCATTTACTTTCTCCGCCGTACTTCCCTTCGTCTGCTCCTCATAAAGTCTTGCATATTCCGGGTATTTTTCCATGATCTCCTCATGTGTGCCGACCGCCGCATGCCCATGCTCCATCCAGATCACCTGATCCATTTCCGGGAAAAGATAGAGTCTGTGGGATAACAGGATCACGATGCTGTCTGACGTCATCGCCTTTAAATTGGTATATACTTCCTGTTCCGTATTCCGGTCAAGTGCGGAGAAAGGATCATCTAAGATCAGCACCGGTCTTTTATGGCACAAAGTTCTCGCAAGTGCAAGACGCTTTGCCTGACCACCGGAAAGTCTGACTCCTCCACTTCCCACAACCGTGTCAGGTCCCTGTTCCATCTCTGCAACTTCTCTATCAAAACATACTGCTTTCAAATAAGTTTCTGTATCCTCATTTTCTCCCATCAGAATATTGTTTTTTATACTGTCATCAAATAATTCCGGGTCGTGTCCTAAATAACCAATGGTTCCGGTCAACACACTATTTCCCATCTCGTTTAACTCTCTGCCTGCAAAACGGATACTTCCCTGATAAGGATATTCGCACAGAAATGTCTTTCCAAACGTAGACTTGCCGGACGCAACGGCACCGGTAACACCAATGATCTGTCCCGGTTTTGCAGAAAATGTGATATCCTCATAAATATCTGTCCCGCCCGGATATGCAAAACTCAAATGGGAAACCGTAAGCTCTGCCTGTTTTTGCACTCTGCTTTCACTTTCATGTTCCACACATTTCATGAGGGGTTTGATCCTCTTCCAGGAAACCTGTGCCTTGTGAACTGCGTTAAAAAGTTTTGCCGCACTCGATGATTTTACCGAAAGTTTGGTAAAACAGGTAAGAAATGTGGTAAATGCCGCAACATCCCAGACTCTCCAGCCACTTCCAAGCACGTTTTTACTTCCAAAATATAAAATGAAAATGACACCCGCCATCGAGATGACACGGTAGATCGGCGGAAATGCCGCGCTCCATATATTCGCCCGCACCGCAGATTTTTCGTAAGCTGAAAGATTTTTCTCATACGCATCTTTTCGCTCCTGCTCGCATCCATAAACACGATAGGTGACCGCATTGGATGCCCGGTCTAAGGTGGCGGCACTTAAGATCCCGGACTGCTCCTTATAGGCTGCCCCGGTTCTCTGCACAATTCCTTTCATCTTCTCTGCCAGAAAATACGAAACCGGCGGGAACAGCATGCTTAAAAGCGCAAGTCTCCAGTCATAAAAGAGAAGCATTCCGGCATATGCAAGCAAAGCTACCCCTGTATCAAATATCTCCGTGGTAAATTTCCGCATGCCCTCCGCACAGTCATCCACATCCAGAATCGCTTTTGTCATGACATTTCCGGCGCCTTCCTCTTCCAGTTCTGCCCGGCTTTTATGCACAAGGCTGTCATACAGAACATGTTTCATGCGCCGGTTGACATTGTTTGCAAAACGTCTCACATAAAAACGCTTGATATATCTGGAACTCTGCACCACTGCGATTGCGATCACATAGGCTGCGACCAGTTTTCCCATATCAGGAAATCCTGCCCTGCCGCCAAGGATATCCACCAGACAGCCCGCCATTTTTCCCTCAAACCATGGCCCGGCAAGGAGTCCTAAATTGTAAATCAGCCCGGAGACTGTCACCGCAAGAAGAACTTTCCACTCCATTTTAAAATAGGAAATCACATGGTCTGCCTCAAATTTTTGTTTTTCACTTCCAGCATTTTTTCTGTCGTACTTATCACTCATCTGACTCACCATCCATTTCCATCCTGTCGTCTGAACCGGACTGCACGAGTTTTGACACATCGCAAAACTCTGCCCGCCGCTGTTCCTTCGACCGCCAGTAAAGTTTATCTAACGTCTCAAGAAATGCCGCTTTTTCCTCCTTGGGCAGCTCCGCTAAAAGCCACTCATAAAACACGCTCTCAATGGACGCCTTTGAATTTTTTAACTGTTCCGCTTTCTCTGTCGCATACAAAAGCTGGCTTCTTCCATCCTCCGGGTTCGGTTTCCGGTAAAGATATCCTTTGCTCTCTAAATTAGCCGCACGCCTTGCAGCAGCCCCTTTATCAATCTTTAACTGCTCTCTGACTTTCGCCTGTGTGACGCCGGGATTGTGCCGGATGAAATGGATAAAATCAAATTCTGCCGTTCCGATTCCTTCCTCTTTCATCATCTTTAATGTAAACTTCCCCGCTTCACGCGCGATCTTTGTGATTTTTCTTCCTGACTCGTCCATTGCGATCTCCACTCCTAACCAACTCTGAAAATTAAAATCTAACTTATGACTTTCCAATTAGCATACAAAAAATAGATGTACCTGCATCTAACCAGATGATAGTACATCTATTTTTGTGTGTCAATTTATCTTTTTCTTACTTTGCACAGGAAAAAACTTTTTCCTGATTTGATTCATCAATGAAATCTTTCTTACTTCTCACTCCAGATTTTTCTATATTTCATAAAATAGTAAATACTCATGATCATACTGAGTATCTCGCCCGTTGTGATCGACAGCCAGACTCCGTCCATTCCAAGCAGATTTGGTAATATCAGTACCGGCAGCAAATATCAATATGCCAGTACACTAGCCCATGTTTCTGCTATTTTTACTCCACCTTCGGCAGCCCTGCAAATCCCACTGCAAGCTCTTCATCGGTCGGAATATAGTCTGTCATCTCTCCATTGTTAAACTTCTCATATGCAACCATATCAAAATAGCCGGTTCCGGTAAGTCCAAAAACGATAGTCTTTTCTTCTCCGGTTTCTTTACATTTCAACGCCTCGTCAATGGCAACACGAATCGCATGAGAACTCTCCGGTGCCGGAAGGATTCCCTCTATTCTTGCAAACTGCTCTGCTGCTTCAAATACAGAAGTCTGCTCTACACTCCTTGCCTCCATCAGTCCGTCATCATAAAGCTGTGACAGAGTTGAACTCATGCCGTGATAGCGAAGTCCTCCGGCATGGTTTGCAGATGGAATAAATCCGCTGCCAAGTGTATACATCTTTGCTAACGGACAGACCCTTCCGGTATCACAGAAATCATATGCATAGCGGCCTCTCGTAAGACTCGGACAGGATGCCGGTTCGACTGCGATAAATTGATAGTCTTTTTCACCACGCAGCTTTTCTCCCATAAACGGAGAGATCAGACCCCCAAGATTGGAACCGCCGCCTGCACATCCGATAATGATATCCGGCGTAATATCATACTTTTCCAGAGCAGCTTTTGTCTCAAGTCCAATGACTGACTGATGTAACAATACCTGATTTAACACACTTCCCAATACATAACGATATCCTTCTCTCGTCGTTGCAGCTTCTACTGCCTCGGAGATTGCACAGCCAAGACTTCCTGTTGTGCCCGGATGCTCTGCTAAAATCTTTCTGCCGACTTCTGTTGTCTCAGACGGTGACGGGGTTACACTTGCTCCATATGTGCGCATTACCTCACGGCGGAATGGTTTCTGTTCATAGGAAACTTTTACCATATAGACTTTACAGTCAAGATCAAAATAAGCACACGCCATAGAAAGTGCAGTTCCCCACTGTCCAGCACCTGTCTCTGTTGTCACACCTTTTAATCCCTGCTTCTTTGCATAATATGCCTGTGCAATCGCAGAGTTTAATTTATGGCTTCCACTTGTATTGTTTCCCTCAAATTTATAGTAGATCTTTGCCGGAGTCCCCAGTTTTTTTTCCAGACAATATGCTCTCACCAGTGGTGACGGACGGTACATGCGGTAAAAATCACGGATCTCCTGTGGAATATCGATGTATGGGTTGGTATCATCGAGTTCCTGTTTTACCAGTTCATCACAGAATACATGCCCCAGTTCCTCCGCGGTCATCGGTTTTAGAGTTGCCGGGTTCAAAAGCGGTGCTGGTTTGTTCTTCATATCAGCGCGCACATTGTACCATTGTGTCGGCATCTCATTCTCTTCCAGATAAATTTTATACGGTATTTTCTTTTCGCTCATCTTCTCCTCTTTTCCGCAACTTTTATCGTTACTTTACTGTTATGATTCTCTGATTCATGATTTTATCTATATTTTAGTATATTAGCACATTGAAGTGTCGCAGTCAATAACTTTGGATCTTAATATCGGCATCGACGAAAGCCGTAACACCTGTTTACCCCAAATTGCGTTTCTTTTTATTCCACTCTTGCAACACTGCTGACACCCTCCGGCGTCCGCTGCTTTGTCACAATTATTTTTTTGTCGATCTGGTCTTTTAATTCAGATACATGTGAAATAATTCCTACCAGACGATTTCCCTCGGTGAGCTGCAGCAATGCTTTTAACGCCTGTTCTAAGGCATCCTCATCGAGTGATCCAAATCCCTCGTCCACAAACATGGAATCCATACGGATTCCACCCGCATAAGACTGTATCTCATCCGACAGTCCAAGCGCAAGTGACAATGATGCCTGGAAAGACTCCCCACCGGAAAGCGTCTTTACACTGCGCTTTGTCCCGTTATAATGATCAATCACACAAAGTTCCAATCCTGCTTTTTCCTTGCGGCTTCCTGTCTCTTCCTCACGTTTTAATTCATACTGCCCGCTGCTCATCGTAAGCATCCTCCGGTTTGCTCGGATCAGTATCCTGTCAAAATAAGCCATCTGCACATAAGTTTCCAGTTCAATCTTTGCCTTACCGTTTAACATTCCACTTGCCGTATCGGAAAGAGATTTCATCCAGACATACTTTTGTTCGGTCTGTGCGATCTCTTTTTGTTTTTTGCTGACATTTTTACAGATTTCCCTATTAGTACAATAAGATGTATATTTTGAAGCCCTGTTTTCTTCCATCTCATTTCTTTTTGCACGCAGTTCTCCCGCCTGTTTTTCGATCTCTTCTTCCGGAAACGATATTGCTTTCTCTGTTTCCTCAATCTGACGAAGCAGCATCTGAATGACGCCCTTTTCCGTCTCTCTGTTTTTTTCGTAATTATGATACGCTTCTCTTGTCTTTTCTCTGTTCTCTTCTAAATTTCTTTTTTTCAGGGTAAACTCGTTTATCTGTGTCTGTACCCCCTCTTTTGTTACATCCTTTACCTGCTCTTTCAGCTCATTGAGATTCTTTTCTTCATTTGCGTACTCTGTCTGCAGACGTACCAGCTCCTGTTCTGCCACATTGATCTGGTCGGCAAGTGTTTTTATTTCTGTTTCATCGAGCGGAATCTTTTTTTCTAAGGCAGTCTTTTTTCGTTCGTCTTCCTGTTTTTTGGAAAGTTCCGCTTTTTTCTCATCGGCTGCTCTTTGCAGCATAGTAATCACAGACTGTACATGGTATGGTTTTGCATCAAAATCTTCTATTGACAAAACCTGACTCCCATCAGCGTTTTTTATGGTCTGTAATGTATTGACATCTGTATCTCCAGTTAAAGTGCTCTGATTACATGTAATTAAATTACATGCAGATTTTATATCGTCACTGATCTGCTTTTCGGCAATTTCCCTGTTTCCGGTCAATTTTGCAATTTCTTCCTGAATACTGCTGATTGTTCCTCTTATCTTTTGTATTGTTTCTTCGCTTTCTTTTAATTCATCTTTGATCTGCTCTGCACGTTTCCTGTTATTTTTTGCCTGTAAAAACTGCGTGTTCCGTTCGTTTTCAATCTGCATAAGCTGTGCAAAAACAGTTTTTTGATCCTCTGTCTGCTCTATGCCAGTTCCACAGTCTGCAACGTTTTTCTTCCACTGCTGTTTCTGCTGTGTGCACCGTTCTGTCGCCGTGGCAAGCATCTGTCCAAGATTAATGTTCTGTTCGTTTAACATAACCAGTTCATCCTGCGCAGACTGCATCTGTTCTTCTAATACATTCTTGACATCCAGATCCTTTTTCGCTTTTTCTTTCTGATCTTTATATTCTTCCCTTCTCGCCTCATCAGCACTCTTTTGCCTTTTTGTCTCCGTCTTTATTTCATTTAAAGACATTCTGACATCAGGCTCACCAAGCAGTTCTCCTGCATCCTTTAGGACTGCTGACATTTTCTCATTTTCCTGTGTCACGAGCTGATGCGCTTTTTCACTCAGTCTGCTGACTGACTCCCTTGCCTTTTCATCCTCCGCTTTTGCCTGTTCTAACACTTCCCGATCCGGAGTTTCCTGTGGTATGACTGCCAGTGTCGGATGATGTATGGCTCCACAGACCGGACAGGGTTCGTCTTCCTTTAATCCCTGCGCCAGCATTCCCGCCTGTGCATCCCAGAATTGCTGTTCTATCCTCCGGTATTGTTCACTGATCTGTTTCTGCTCTGCGGCTGCTTTCTGATACTGTTTTTGAGTTTTCTCCCTTTCTCTGCTGACTTTCTCACAATCCTCTAACCTGTTTTCCAGCTCTTCGAGCCTGCGTATCCTCTCTGATACTTCCAATATTGCTTTCTCTGCCTGTTCTCCCCTGCTGTCTGCACCGGAAAGCTGCTCCCACGTTTCTTTTTGCTGCTGTAAGTCCCTGCTTTTTACCTCATATGATTTCTGTACGTTTTCCAGTTCTGTACCAAGTCTCTTTACTTCTCTTTCTGATGTGTTCAACTGTTCTGCAATCTCTGTCAGATCCTGTATTTTCTGTCGGATTTCTTTTACTTCCTTCTCATAGGCAATCTCCTGTCCTGCCGCATCCTTGTTCTGCTCCTGTTCTTCTTTTAACAGTTGCTGCTGTTCTAAAAGACTGTTTTCTGTTTTCTTTTTTAAATCAAGTTTTTCCTTTTGATCTGAAATATGCTCCTCCAGCGCACGGCTCCTGTCTCTCTGATTTTTCAGCGTATCCATTTTTTCTGTGATCAGTCGCATTTCATGCTCTATGCGTTGTATTTCCGCAGTAATGCCCTCATAAGATTTTAAGGTCTCTTTTTCCTGCTGCAGTTTTCCCTCCAGTTCTGTTCGTCTCTGTTCATCCTGCTGCTTTTTCTGAACCTTTTCTTCCATATCCTGGTGCTTCTTTTCCTGCGACAGACCAATTTCCTGTATTTTTTCAAACAACACCAGCTTCTGTTTATATTCTTCAATCGTTCTGCCTAATTTTTCACAGCATTCCGCTTCCTCTCCTGCCCTGTCCATATCCGCTTTTGCCTGCACCAGAAGCGCTTCTAAGTCCTTCAGCTTCTGCTGTTTTTCTTCCAACAACCGCCTTCTGTCTGCATTTTCACGCACTTTCCCGCTAAGTTCATCCATATTTTTTATTTGCTGATCCAGCGCCTCTTTTTCCTTTTGCAGGCACTCCAACACAGATTCTTCCGCTTTACAAAGTTCTTCTAAAAGTGAGATTCCCTCCTCGATCCTGCCGTCAAATTTTTCCTTTTTTAAAAGATTTATTTTTTCTGCGATCCTTGTCCCTTCTTCATCCAGAGAGTCACTCTCACAGACAATTCCCTCCATATACTGATTGATGCTGCGCCGCAGTTCATCATATTCTTTCCACTGTTTTTTTACGGCATCTTTCAGTTTGTCCTGCAGCACACGATAAATATCCGTCCCGAATATCTGACGAAAAATCTTTCCTCTCTCCTCCGTATTGGCAAACAATACTTTCTGAAAATCCCCCTGTGCGATCATTGCTATCTGGGTAAACTGTCTGCAGTCTAAACCGATCAGCTCTGTGATGGCGCGTGTGACCTCCCTGCTTTTTGTCACTGGTTCTCTGTCATCCGGGTACTCTAGTGCAGCATTCGCCTTTTCCGTTGTCATTCCCGTTCCACGTCCCTTCGGACGCATATATTCCGGGTTACGCTCTACTGTATACCGTTTATTTGCGTACTCAAATGTCAGACGCACGAATGTTTTCACGTCATCTTTTGCATATTTGCTGCGGAACATATCCGCTTTGCGCACATCACCACTGGCTTCCCCGTACAGCGCAAACGTGATTGCATCAAAGATCGTGGTCTTTCCTGCCCCGGTATCCCCTGTGATCAGAAATAATCCCTGCGATCCAAGCCGTTCAAAATCTATGGTCTGCTCCCCCGCATACGGGCCAAATGCACTTATTGTAAGACTGACTGGTTTCATAAATCGTTCCTTTCCTGCCGCTCCTATTTTCTCTCAAATCCCAAATATCTCGTTCCCTGAAACATCAGTTTTCCTGTATTTGCTTCTCAAACTATTTTTTCAGGAACTTGTCAATGCACCAGCTCTTCCATCAGTTCTCTGACAAAATCCTGCTGTTCTTCACTCATCGGCTGATTATTCTGTATCTCGTAAAATTCTTCAAACAGTTCCATCTCTGATTTTTGCTCCACATGTTCGGTCACCTCAACCTGCCTGCTCTGTCTGGTCCTGCTGTTATCATAGACAAGCTGCATCAGATTCGGGTATACCGTCCGAAGTTTTGCCATTCCATCCGGCACATCTTCCTCATCGGTCAGTGTAATCTGCAGATAATCTTCTGTTTCTGTGCCCTCATAGAAATCTTTCGACATCAGTTCCATGTATGTTCCCCGGATCTTTCTCAGATCACGAAGCGGTTTTAACGGAACTTTTTCAATGAAAATATCTCCCTTTTCCTTTATCTCCAGGACAACAACGGACTTTTTCTGTTCCGCCTCGGAAAAAGAATATTTGAGCGGGGTTCCGCAATAGCGCAGTGTCTCCCTTCCGATATGCTGCGGGCTATGAATATGCCCTAATGCAACGTAATCAAAAACATCAAACACTTCCGCCCCGATCTGGTCTAATCCACCCACCGAAACTTCCTCCGACTCACATCGCGAAGCCCCTGTCACAAACTGATGTGCCACCAATATATTCCGCTTTGATGCGTCCACCGGCATATGAGATACGACAAACTGCAGGGCATCCTGATATGTTTCCACTGTCTCCACATCATCTTCCTGTGCCAGATCCTGTTTTGTCCCGGCATCTTTTTTTTCAATGGATATCCCCTCTGTCACTTTCCTCCACGCATGGCGCACGACCGCCGGGCGGATAAACGGCAGCAGCCAGATGCAGAGTTCCCCATATGCATCCTGACATGTAACACACCTCACCTCTCCATCATAAACCGGTGAAACATAGACTTCCCGGCTGCTCATAAGCTGTGCACCAAATGCAATACGTTCCGCGGAATCATGATTTCCACTGACTGCAAACACCTTTTTCCCGCAATCAGCAAGTCCCGTGAGAAACTGATCAAACAACTGTACCGCCTCCGCAGACGGAACCGGCTTATCATAGATATCCCCCGCGATCATAACCGCATCCACCTGTTTTTCCAATGCGATCTCTTTGATCTGCCGTAAAATATATTTCTGATCTTCGATCATGGAAAACTCATTGACTCTTTTTCCAATATGCAAATCCGAGATATGAAGAAATTTCATGCTCTCCTCCTATACTATTTCATTCGTAATACTTTACTTAACTATACCATATAGCGTCCCGAAATACAAACATATGTTTTGTTTTTGTTGCTTTTTCACAAAAAAACAGATCTCAGAAAATAAAAACCACTTTCTGGAGATCCATTTTTCTATTTATTTTGTTTCCATTGTAACAGCAATGCCGAATTGATGATGACGAGCACAGAACCTGCATTATGTACCAATGCTCCCACGACCGGATTTAAAATTCCGATGATTGCAAGCACGATCGCCACAAAGTTAAGCCCCATCGAAAAACTCATATTGCATTTGATCGTGATCATCATCCGCCTGGATAATGCAATCAGATGCGGCAGTTCTTTTACTTCATCATCCACCAGCGCAATATCTGCTGCATCCAACGCAATATCACTTCCAACACCGCCCATCGCAATTCCGATATCCGCTTTTTTCTGTTCCGCCGGCAAGGTAATCTGCGCTAAGACATCCTCACACGGCACATCCTCGTCAACCATACGGTCGATTGCCTGTACCTGACCAATGATTTTTGACAGTCTTATTTTTCACTTATCTCTTCCAGAATTTCTATCGGATGCGCATCAGTAACAAAGATCATTCCATCGTACAATTTTTCCGGCGATTGTGATACGCGGTAACTTTGAGGAAAAATGCTCATAAAAAACGCACTATAGCCCTCTCCTAACGATCCCATAGAAACATGATCTGTAATGTGCTCTTTCAGTTGTGAATTTTCCGGAACCTTTGAAAAATCCAGCCAGCTCATATCATAACCAGCTTTCTTCGCGGCTTTCGCTAGAGGATCATAGGAATAAAACGTGTGCGTGATACGCTTTCCATCATTTTTCGGAAGATTGCAGTTCGTCTTGTAAAAATCCGTTCCAATCGCAAAATATCCGTCCCCCAGTTCATCGGAAAGAATATTCCCCATCACTCTGGTACCTGCGCCATAATTTCCAAACCGCTCTATATGCCCATTGTGACCTGAAATAAAAATACAGGAATTGCCCCTCTGCTCTTCCATAGAAAGGATCCACAGCACATTTTCTGCCATCAATTGGTCTCTGAGCACATTTCCTTCTACGGCAGAATTGATCACTTTCCCAAGAGAAATATTCTGCAGTAGCGTATCTGCCAGATGATCCGCCTGTACAATGTCCTTTACATCTGATTTTTGTAATTCTTCTTTTATTTCTGTGATCACTCTGCTCTGCTGTTCAACATCATACTCACTGTGCTGTTCTTCTGTATCCTCCAGTTTCTTCAGTTCTGTCACATCTATCCCCGCCTTTTCACATGCTTCAATCAGATACTGCAGATTATAGGACCATCTTTGCATGTCAAACCCATAAAACCTTAAATCATCTCCATCTTTTGCAGTCTCATTGTATTTTCGCATATAAGAGATCAGATCTGCCATCTCATCAGTTCTGTATATTGCAAAGCCAATCGCCGCGGCAGCCTGCTCTGCCGTTCCTTCCCCACCGTGAATGTAGCGGTTCACATACTCGCATCCACCGTAGTCTCCCTCCAGTGCAAATGCTCTTATCCCGGCATTTTCCACCAGATTTTGAAATAAGGAAAGTTTTAACTGCTGAAATTCCACATTTCCATGCGATGCTTCCCCTAATGCCACAATCTTTGTTTTCTCCGGTATTTTTATATTATCCACCTGGTCTGCGTATTGCATAAATTCCGTTTCATCAGCACATGGTCCGGTACCAAATCCTCCAAAATGAGAATATATACTGCTGACAGCAACTATACCTAACAGGATTATACCTGCGACAGCCCAGATTCGCGAATGTTTTTTCTTTTTCATAAATTTTCCTCCCCAAAAATTATCTGCTTTACTTAATTCACGACTTTATCTTAACAAAAAAGGAAATGTACCGCCATTTTATTAGCTTACATTTCCCTGATAAATCTTACATTTTTGTAAGATTGGAAGAATCTTCAAATTTATATTGCAAGATAACTTTACTTCCCAAAAGTGTGATCGCCTTTTGTGGACAATTACATATACAGCGGTAACACATGGTACACTGATCCCTTGGGTTGGGTTTTCCTTTTTCCATGATTATATTTTTCATGGGACAAATTTCCGCACACATACCACACCCCGTACAATCCTCATTTATTTTTAATTGATCGGTATATCCCGCTGTCTTTTTATAAAACCAGAGCCTTTGTCCAAAAAGTCCTGCTATATGTGAGAAAATTGTCAGCCCCTCTTTCGGATAATCCCCCTGTTTTATCCGTTTTGCAGCTTCATAAATCTTTCTGTCAGCTTTTTCAATGATCTTTTTATTTTCTTCCATCTGCCTTTTCAACAGCTTACTGTCGCACACGGAATCGGGCATTTTAATATGTACGCCGCCCAAAATCACTGCTCCGTATTTTTTCAGAAGTCTTGCTGCACATCCGGAGCCGTCCCCGCTAAATGCTCCCATGGTCGCGACACATATCATTTTCCTGCCTTTCCATAAAGAGGCATGCATTTGGATAAAATCTCTTACCATGTATGGTGCATTCGAAAACTGCGTCGGATACCCAAGGATCACTGTTTCGTTTCTTTTTATTTTATCAATGATAAATTCATCTTCTAACGGAACCACATCGGCTGACGCATCGATTAATTTTACCAGCTTTGTAACGCAGTATTTCGTATTACCTGTACCACTCAAATAAATTCCTAACATACACTTACTCTCTCCCGATAGAATTTTATGCATTTCCTTTAAGTGCAACCTCAACCGCCTTCTTAATAACAATACTCGAATTCGTCGCACCTGAAACTGTATCGACGTCTATTCTCTGTTCATCAACGATCTCATTTGCAACAGCTTCTGCGGCTTTGCCACGTTCCTGTCTGTGTTCTAAAATACGAACATCTATAATCTTCCCACCACTCACATCTACTTCCACTTTTGCATATATAAAATTCACATCATATTCTCAGATATAAACTCCATCCGGAATATCCGAAATATTTACTTCTTCAATAGTCGTTTCCTTTACCGCCCGCTTATACTCTCCAACACGATCTATATAAGCAGTTCCAAAAATTGATGCTAAAAGAAGAAACAACATAATAAGAATCATCACTATCTTTTTTCTGGATATACTCATTTCAAACTCCTCATCTTTCTATTATTCTGGTATTTTCTCTATGGAATGGTACAACATGCCAAACCCATCCTCTAAAAATTCACTCTTTGATAAATCCATCGACATTTTGATATATTCTTCCTTATTCGCTGCAAGCTGTATCAGTCCTGCTAACATTCCCCAGAACTGAAAGATCGTAGGCATTATTTTTAAATCCTCTCGCAAATCACCATTTTGAATGCCTGCCACTAAAAATTCTTTCATTTTTTCATTGATTTCTTCCCCCACATGATAGGTAGCTTTCTCTTCTGGCAGGTAATCATGATCTTTAAAATCAATATTCATTTTGTCCAACACCATTTTAAAATAAAACGGAAATTCCTCCTGATACTGTATTAAACCTTTACAGATCATATCGTATCTAGCCCTTGTTGTCTGCTGCTCTTCTAACGCAGTAACTATATATCCATATAATTTTTGCATGCTCTCTAAAACCAGCAGACCAATGATCTCCTCTTTGTTTTCAAAATATACATATAACGTAGCTTTACTGTATCCGGCAGCTTCTGCAATATCACTCATGGAAGTTGCCGTGATTCCATTTTCCATAAACAGTACCGATGCCGCTGACGCAATATTTTCTCTATGTACTGCCCTCGGTTCTTTTTTTCTTCGTCCCATATACCTCTCCTCTTCAGTTAATTAAACTCTTGGTTTAATTATATTGATAAATATATGGATTGTCAATCCTTACCTTTACACAACACAAAAACCCGCACAAACCTTTCGGTTCATGCGGGTTTTCCCCCTATATATTACCTTTTCCCAAAAATAACATATCCCCTTTTTAATTGATGCAATACAAATTATTTGTCTGCGATAGCAGCCCTGTGCATGCAGCACAGACTGCATTTTACCTTATAACAAATTATTTATTTGCAATCGCAGCCTGTGCTGCAGCCAAACGAGCGATCGGCACACGGAATGGTGAACAGGATACATAATCCAGACCAATCTTGTGGCAGAACTCAACAGATGAAGGATCTCCACCGTGCTCACCACAGATACCAACATGGAGTTTCGGATTAACCGGTTTTCCAAGTTTAATAGCTGTCTCCATTAACTTACCAACACCTGTCTGGTCAAGTTTTGCAAATGGATCGTTCTCGAAAATTTTCTTATCATAGTAAGCATTTAAGAACTTACCAGCATCATCACGAGAGAAACCATATGTCATCTGTGTTAAGTCGTTTGTACCGAAGCAGAAGAAGTCAGCCTCTTTTGCGATCTCATCAGCTGTAAGAGCAGCTCTTGGAATCTCGATCATAGTACCTACTTCATACTCAAGTTTGATACCTGCTGCTGCGATCTCAGCATCTGCTGTCTCAACAACAACATCTTTTACGTATTTTAACTCTTTTACTTCGCAAACCAATGGGATCATGATCTCAGGTTTTACAGTCCAGTCAGCATGTTTCTTCTGAACGTTGATTGCTGCACGGATAACAGCTTTTGTCTGCATCTTTGCAATTTCCGGATAGGTAACTGCAAGACGGCATCCTCTGTGTCCCATCATTGGGTTGAACTCATGTAAAGAAGCGATGATGTTCTTGATGGTCTCAACAGATTTACCCTGAGCTGCTGCAAGTTTCTCAATGTCAGCTTCCTCAGTCGGAACGAACTCATGAAGAGGTGGATCCAGGAAACGGATTGTAACTGGGTTACCTTCCAGAGCTTCGTATAATGCTTCGAAGTCTCCCTGCTGATATGGCAGGATCTTCTCTAATGCAGCTTCTCTCTCTTCTACAGTATCGGAGCAGATCATCTCACGGAAAGCAGCGATTCTGTCTTCCTCGAAGAACATATGCTCTGTACGGCAGAGACCGATACCTTCTGCACCAAGCTCACGAGCTTTCTTAGCATCTGCTGGAGTATCTGCGTTTGTACGAACTTTAAGAGTTCTGAACTGATCAGCCCAAGCCATAACACGTCCGAACTCACCAGCGATTGTAGCATCAACAGTCTTAATTGCTCCATCGTAGATGTTACCGGTTGTACCATCGATTGAGATGTAATCTCCCTCATGGAACTCTTTGCCAGCTAATGTAAATTTCTTATTTTCTTCGTCCATAGCGATATCGCCACATCCGGATACACAGCAGGTACCCATACCACGTGCAACTACGGCTGCGTGAGATGTCATACCACCACGAACTGTTAAGATACCCTGGGAAGCTTTCATACCAGTGATATCCTCTGGAGATGTCTCAAGACGTACTAATACGACTTTCTCTCCTCTTGCATTCCACTCTTCAGCATCCTCTGCTGTAAATACGATCTTACCACATGCAGCACCCGGAGAAGCACCAAGTCCTTTTCCGATCGGTGTAGCAGCTTTTAATGCAGCAGCATCGAACTGTGGATGAAGTAATGTATCAAGGTTACGAGGATCGATCATAGCAACTGCCTCTTCCGGAGTCTTATGTCCCTCGTCTACTAAATCGCAAGCAATCTTAAGTGCAGCCGGAGCTGTTCTCTTACCGTTACGGCACTGAAGCATGTATAACTTCTTGTTCTCAACGGTGAACTCCATATCCTGCATATCATGATAATGATTCTCAAGAGTCTCACAAACTTTTAAGAAGTCTGCATATGCCTCAGGGAATTCTTTCTCCATCTGAGCGATTGGCATAGGTGTACGAACACCTGCAACTACGTCCTCACCCTGTGCATTGATTAAGAACTCACCCATCAGTTTGTTCTCGCCAGTTGCCGGATCACGTGTAAATGCAACACCTGTACCGGACTCGTTATTTAAGTTACCGAATACCATAGGCATTACGTTAACTGCAGTACCCCAGGAATATGGGATATCGTTATCACGACGATATACGTTTGCACGTGGGTTGTCCCATGAACGGAATACAGCCTCGATAGCAAGTTTTAACTGCTCAACAGGATCTGAAGGGAAATCTGTACCTAACTGGTTCTTGTACTCAGCCTTGAACTGCTCTGCTAACTCTTTTAAGTCAGCTGCTGTAAGGTCGATATCAAATTTAACGCCTCTCTCTTCTTTCATCTTGTCGATGAGCTGCTCAAAGTATTTTTTACCAACTTCCATAACTACATCTGAGAACATCTGAATGAAACGTCTATATGAGTCATATACGAAACGCTCGAATGCAGGATCCGGATTACCTTTGATCATTGCAGCAACTACTTCGTCATTTAAACCAAGGTTTAAGATGGTATCCATCATACCTGGCATGGAAGCTCTTGCTCCTGAACGAACAGATACTAATAACGGATTCTCAAGATCGCCGAATTTCTTTCCGTTGATCTCTTCCATTTTCTTAACGCCTTCCATAGCCTGAGCCATGATCTCGTCGTTGATCTTGCGACCATCTTCATAGTACTGTGTACAAGCCTCTGTTGTGATTGTGAATCCCTGTGGTACAGGAAGTCCGATGCTTGTCATCTCTGCAAGGTTGGCACCTTTACCGCCAAGCAGGTTACGCATGGTCATGTCGCCTTCGCTAAACATATACACCCATTTGTTTGCCATTTTGATAATTCCTCCTAAAATAAATTACTATGTAATTATGGACACCGTATTTGTTTCCATAATCAAGCCATGTTATGTGCCTTTCTAAAACGCACATATTTATTCTAACATATTTTGTCTAAATAGCAACATTTTTTTTACTGTTTTTCCCTGTTTTTTTGTAACATTTTCACAATGTAAAACTTTGTTCCGTTATGTGGAACATTTTGGATTTGTTTATTTCTTTTTCCATTTTGCATACAGTGTGATTTTCCCCGTGCTGCCTTTCTTAATAGAGGTTACCTTTCTGGTACATTTTTTATCACGGTACCATCCTTTAAACACATACCCTTTTCTTGTTGGTGCTGCCAGTTTTATCATCTTTGAAGTAATGGTATATGTTTTCGGATTTTTCTTATTATTTTTGCCTCCGTTTAATTTGTAGGTAATGGTGTACTTTTCCTTTGCCCATTTTGCATACAGTGTTACTTTTCCGGTACTGCCCTTCTCTATGACAGTTACCTTTTTCTTAAATTTTTTATCACAATACCATCCTTTAAACACATACCCTTTTTTTGACGGATTTGAAAGTTTTATCGTCTTTGAAGTGATTTTATATGTTTTGGGATTCTTCTTATTATTTTTGCCTCCATTCAGGTTATATGTAATCTGATACTGTGCTGCTTTCCACTGGGCATATAAAGTTACGACCTCATCTGCTTTTTTTGTCAGATTTTTTACATAGGCATTTTCCTCATAAAAGGTTCCCTTCCCATCTGGCTGCCTATTCCAGCCTGCAAATGTATATCCTTTCTTTTCAAACTTATTTTTTGAAAGTTTTTCCTTCTGACCCGCCGCACATGCTTTCTCACTCATTTTCCCTTTTGCTGCGCCATTGCCGTCAAATTTTATTTTATAAAGATATGGACACACGACAACCGGAACATTCCTCTTAAATGCTTCTGCATTGATTTTATCTTTGGAGAGACTGGTTATTACATATATTTTTTCAGGTCCGTCTGTCGTTTCCCAGGAAAATGCTTCGCTGCCAATCTCTGTAATCGTCTTTGGCAGCCTTATCTTCCCAAGCACGCCGCCGTCCTTATAAAACGCACAGATTCCAATTGTTTTTACCGCGGTCTGGGAAAGATCAAGTTCCCCCGTTAAATTTTTACAGGATAAAAAAGCATAACTGTCAATCGCCGTTAATGTTTTGGGGAATTTCACGGTTTTTAATCCACTGCAGGCAGAAAATGCACTACCGCCTATTTCTGTAACCAAAGTCTGGGATAAATCCATTTTCTCCAGTGAACTGCAGCCTGTAAATGTGCCAAATCCAATTTTCGTTATATTCTCTGGCAATTTCACCGTTTCCAATGCACTGCACCCCTCAAATGTTCCTTCCAATTCCGTTATCCCTGTCTGTGACAAATCTGCTTCTTCCAACAGCGTGCAGTCTGCAAACACACCCGCTCCATCATTCACTTCCAGCACGTCAATATCTTCAAATCCGCCACACTTTACCTGACGGATGTTTTTATTTTTTACAGCAGCTAAGTCGAAATACCAGTTTCCTCTGCTCCATCTATAAGAAATCAGACTGTAATACAATCCATCCTTCAGCAAGCCATCAACTCTATATATCTGATGATTTGATAATTCTGCAATCTCCTCCGGGGACAGGTCAAAATACCCGTCAGAATACCCCTGATACTCCCATTCTTTATCTACCGAATAAGAGTTGCGGCTGCACCATGTAGCATCTGCAAAAATCCATTTTCCATTTTCACTGTCATAAACAGCATTGTATTCATGGGCATGCCCCTCTAAATCCATGCACGGAATTCCAATGGAAATGCACAATGTTCTCATAAGGCTTGCATAACCCGAACACATAGCACGCTTTTGCTCGTACACCTCATACGGTGACCAATAACTTGGCTTATTATTATAATAGGCATAATAATCATAATAAGTTCTGTCCGCAACAAATGCCATAATCGCTTTTATTTTCTCATACTGTGTAGTACACCCGGCTACAGCCTGTAATGCAGCCTGTCTTAATTCCTCAAACTGGGCATCTGTTATAGCATTCCTTTCAGGATCTGTTAAAAAGTAATCCGGGTCTGCATATTTATTAATCAGAGTCCAGGCCTTCTGTTCCGCTGCAATCTGCTCTTCACTTGCGTCCCCCTTGATTGAAGTTTCTTCCCGTTCTTCTGTTTCTTCTTCCATTTCCGGCAGTTCTGTTTCTGTGTCTGGCTGCTCTGTCTCCTCCGGCTGTTCTTCTGTGTCTGGCTGCTCTGTCTCCTCTGACTATTCTTCTGTGTCTGGCTGTTCTGTTTCTTCCGACTCTGGCTGCTCCGTATTCTCCCGTTTCTCCTGTTCGCCTGCCTGTGTCTCCTGACGTTCACGATCCATCAGATCCAGTTCTTCCGTATCCGCATATTTTTCATTTACTTTCTCTGATGCCGATTCCGTTTTTTCTGTCTCTGCAATCACATTCGCCTGCATATTTACCGGCATCCCACCAACCAAAACAGTCGCAGCCAGCAATGCCGTAAAAGTTTTTTTCATCCTTCCTTTCATAAACTAAAACTCCTCCTTCATTTGTACCGCTATGTTACATTACCTTTTCTATATAACCGCAATACGACTATTTTCAATTGTTTGCGAAATCATTTCTATCATATCTCCGCAGACTATCTGCCTGTACATACTTCAAAATATTTTTCTTCTCCTCCGCGAGGTGCGCATCCCGCCCGGAGGGCGTTTTCATTTATAGGACGTAATTTCCTATGAATGAAAAACAGACGGATCATTCCCACCCAACAGGAATAATCCGTCTGTCTTTTTCTTTTTATTCTCCGCTTCGAAAAATCCTAGAAATCTACTTCCGTGTCATAGTAACAGCATTTCAACAGCTTTTCCATCTCCTCCTGGCTCGGCTGTCTCGGGTTTGATCCTGTACATGCATCTAAGATTGCATTGGCTGCGATCTCCGGCAGTCTCTCTAAGAACACTTCTTCCGGTACAAAGCCCTGCTCGGTCGGATAACTGTCTGCACCATAATTCTTAATACAGTGCGGAATCTTTAAGTCATCATTCATACCACGCAGATATTTGATCAGAAGTTCCACTTTCTCGTCTAATGAATCACCGCCAAGTCCCATGAAATCTGCGATCTCACCATAACGTTTCTTTGCAGTTTCATCTTTGGCGTTAAATGCGATCACTTTCGGCAGATACATTGCGTTGGCTGCACCGTGGATGATATGTGCGCCGTAATCCGCAAATGCAGCACCGGTCTTATGTGCCATGGAATGTACGATACCAAGCAGTGCATTGGAAAATGCCATACCGGCAAGACACTGTGCATTATGCATGTTATCTCTCTTTTCCATATCCCCGTTATAAGATCCTACCAGATCACGCTGGATCATCTTGATTGCATGCAGGGCAAGCGGATCTGTGAAATCACAGTTCGCTGTCGATACATATGCCTCGATTGCATGTGTCATCGCATCCATTCCGGTATGTGCTACCAGTTTCTGTGGCATTGTCTCTGCAAGTTCCGGATCAACGATTGCAACATCCGGTGTGATCTCAAAGTCAGCGATCGGATATTTGATACCTTTCTCATAATCGGTGATGATGGAAAATGCAGTTACCTCTGTTGCAGTTCCCGAAGTTGAGGAAATCGCACAGAAATGCGCTTTCTTACGAAGTTTTGGAATACCAAACACCTTGCACATATCCTCAAATGTGATATCCGGATATTCGTATTTGATCCACATAGCCTTTGCCGCATCGATCGGCGAACCTCCTCCGATCGCAACGATCCAGTCCGGACCAAACTCTTCCATCGCCTTTGCGCCCTTCATTACGGTCTCCACCGATGGATCCGGCTCAATTCCTTCAAAAAGCTGTACTTCCATGCCGGCTTCTTCCAGATACTGTTTTGCGCGTTCAAGAAAACCGAAACGTTTCATGGAACCACCGCCTACGCAGATAATCGCCTTTTTGCCTTCAAACGTCTTTAATGCTTCCAATGCCCCTTTTCCGTGATACAAATCGCGTGGTAATGTAAATCTTGCCATCTTTCCTCCAATCTGCCGCCATCAAAAGGCCGCTCCCTGACACATACACATGCCTGTATTTTTTGTGTCATTTACTGTGTGCAACTTTTATATAACCATCACATATTTTGTTAATTAAATAACAATATGTATTGTAATATTATATCACATCTTTCAAAAATAAGAAGCATTTTTATGCATTTTTAATAATTCTTAATATTTTCTAAGCATTGTTTTTAAATCCACATTTTGGACAGATATTTCCTCCCTTATATACATAACCACAGCGGAAGCAGCAGATCGTATCATGTTTTTCTTTCGCCAGATAAGAAATATTTCGCGAATCCGGTTTTTCCTGTAAATAATGAATAAATTCATTCAATACCCCGGCATATGCCGTGAGCTGCTTATTTTCTACCGCATATGGAATTTTCGTCTTTTTCCCATTTTTCTCTGTCACATACACACCACGGTTTAAAAGTCCTGTGGATGCAGTGATCTCATCTATGGACGGAACATCAATACGGTAAGATGTCATCAGTGTGCTGTAATATAGATGTTCCGGTGTCAGGATAATCCCCTCTTTTCCACTGTTGTTTCTCGATGTGTCCACCACAAAAATCGGATATTCAAACAGACCGTTTCCTGCGGCATAGGATGCCATGGCATAATCGATAACCTCTGTTTCCTGCGGCGCTGCCTGCTTTAACAGCACTTTTCTCGCCGGGTAAAAATAATGTTTCTGGCTTTCTGTGATTCCCGCCTCTTCCAGTTCATTTTTCAGCTTATTTACAAGCTGTTCACACTCATCCGTCTTGATCTTGGAAAGACGCCTGCTTAAAAGTTCTAATGCATTATCCTTTAAATCCGGTAAATATGGTCCTTCTGCAATCTTCTGATACGCATCCATTCCCTCATCAAAGGACATGTGTGCCGGATCACCGGTAATTTCTGCGATCTCATTTTCATCCATTTGACGGATTTTATTCTCGATCTGCTCAAAATACGGCAAAACCAGCCCCGGCTCAAACTCCTTTTCTTTCAGACGCTCCTTAAGCTCTGTCAGATCATCTCTGGTGATTTTTCTCGACTGGCGGATCATATTTTTTATTTCCTGCTGTTCGGCAAGATTTTTCTGCGATTCTAACCGTTCCTGATATGGGGTTAAATCTACTCCTTCGTATTCTTTTAATTTCTCCCGAAGTGCATGGTAACGTGCCCTGTCCATATTAGGCGGCATTTTCCCAACCAGCTCTGCGACTTCCCGCTCTGCCTGTGTCTGCATTTTCTGTTTCAGATTTAAAAGCAGATTCTGTTTTTTCTCCTGCGGCAGCTTTTCCTCTGCAATCTCGTCATAGACACGGCGCATCACGGCATAATTTTTATCTGCGCAGTTCTCTGCCTTTTTATTTAACGCGGCAAGCTTTCTGTCCTGTTCTTTTTCCTCTAACACATCCAGGTATTGTTTCCGCTCTTCGGGCGAAATTCTTGTTTCATGCATGAGCTGGTGTTTTAATTCGGAAAGCTGGCGCTCTGACATACGGTCTGCGACTCCAAATTTAGCCTGATAAGTTTCACGGGCTTTCTGTGCCTCCGCATCATTTACCTGTGCATATTTTTCATCGGACGATTCCCCACCAATCCGCCCAGCTTCGTGCGGCTGCCTGCTGTCACTCTCATATCTGGAAGCGTTCACATGGCGGCTTTCCGTTTCATTTTGACGTACATCTTCATATTGCTTTTTGTGCTCGTTCCGCTTCCATCCACTTTCACCCGCGCTTTCATTTCCATGCTGTTTTTCTGCGTGCCGGTTCTTGCTCTCATCCTGCTCTTCTTCATCATCTGTGACTTCGTCCTGATCTGATGCAGGCGTACTCTTTAACTTTTTACGACGCTTTTTTTCCTCCTGTATGGCAGGTTCGCAGGCTGCAATACTGCTTTCCGGGAAAAACCCCTCTTCTATCTTATTTAATAATTCCTCAAAGTCTGCATCTGAATATTCCGGCAGATCCTCGCACAGTTCCTCAAGTGGCTGCTGCTCGTCCTCGACACCCGCCGGCTTTCTGCCGTCCTCATACTCATTATAACGGCTGTTTGCCTCATGCTCGCCGTTACGCCCCATCAGCTCAAGATAATCTTCGTATGCCTTTTTATCCTCCTCAAAATCCATCAGATAAATATCGCCGTCTCCAAGAAGTTTCCATGGGCGCGGCGTATAAAATCTGTGACACGCTGCACAGGTACATGCTTTTGCCAAAAGGACTACTCCCTCAGGCGTCTCGATTCGAAACTCTTTTCCTTTCGGATACATGATCATATGCAGATTTCCTTTGCATTTTGGGCAGCGGTAACCAACTTTATAAAAGTTATTGCCAATCCTGCCTTTTGCTCTTTCTGACAGTGAAAGTTCTGTTCTCTCAAAAACAGTATGCGCCATCTTCCATTCAACTTTATGCCAGAGTCCCTGTTCCTCGTCTGCTTCCTCTTCCTTCTGCACTGCTTCTTTTGCCTCAAGTGCCGCCTGTATCACATCTTCATAGGTAATACGCTTTCCTGCATGATAAAAACGAAAATACTGCGTGGTATATTCCGGTTCAATATAGATTCCTGCAAGTACATGCCCGAAAAGAGTATTCAGCTGCTCCGTATTTTTTTCCACACGAAGTCCCTGGATCGTTCCCCATTTTCCAAATGCATACAGGATCATATTGATCACATCCCGTACTGCTGCCTCATCGGTATCTTTGATCTCATCTTCTTTGATCGGCAGATCTACAATATTTTCCGCCACTTTTCTGCTGTCAAAATGAAAAAACAGGGAGCGCACTTCCCCCTGTAAAATGAGATAATTATCAAGTGCCACAAAAAGACCTGTCCAGTTTACATTTGCATGCATGGTCTTTATCAGCCGTTCAAATGTCATTTTTAATTCGCTATCTGCTTTTAATACGATCACTTTTTTCACCTCTTACTTTTCAAATGCAGATTTTTCCTTCAAGATCTGTGCAAATCCCATATGAAGTTCTTCTTTTGCCCACTCAAAATCAATCTCCTGATTGCTGTCATTCAAACAGACGCTTCCACTCTTCTGATGATCTTGCTGATATGGCGTCCGATCGTGTTGTAGGTCAGTGTCGGGGAATCTGCTGCCTG
>QWCB01000538.1_pt1 | contig 60857 bp, 63 predicted proteins | sample 1972511 | NCBI WGS metagenome assembly QWCB01 (sample SAMN09866719, study PRJNA288562) | Human gut metagenome isolate term5_stool, whole genome shotgun sequencing... | isolation source: gut | host: Homo sapiens | place: USA: California | reverse complement strand
TAAGCTTAATTCTTGAAAAACATATGAACAGTCTTACTAAATTAATTATACACTATTTTTTCAAAAAGAAAAGAGTATTGACCTTTGTCAACACTCTGAGAGAATTCTTATTAAGAATTCTCTAAATTACTTCTTTTCTTTGGTATCAAATATGATTTCTTTATTTAAAGTATAGTATTCAATCATTGACCAAATAGCTAAAATAACTGCAATATATAAAAGTAGATTACCTAGTTCGAGTCCAAATAAAGAAAAAGGAAGGTTACCAAAAAAGACAAGAGATGTACCAATCATTTGCACGGTTGTTTTAATCTTACCGCTTTTAATAGCTGCTACAACTTTTCCTTTAGCAGCTGATTGCATTTTAATCGCATCAACCACAATATCTCTAAATACAATAATTGTTGGAACAAGTGGATTAACCATACCAATACCCGCTAAAATAATTAAACTAGATGATACTAAGGCTTTATCTGCTATCGCATCAACGGTTTTTCCAAAATCCGTTATTAGATTATATTTCCTTGCTATCATACCATCTAAAAAGTCAGTAAGTGATCCAATAATAAATAATAAGCCCGCCATCACTAGTTTAATATCTAGTTCAACTCCTTTTAAATCATATACTGGGAAACTCACATTAATTAAATCAAATGGGAATAATAGTAAGAAAATAATTAATATGGTAATAACAATCCTACTAATACTTAATTTATTGGGTAAATTTAATTTCATAATAACTCCTTACCATTAGCTCTACGACTGGTCCTTTTGAACCAACCGGTTTAGCTAATTTATATATCAGTAAAATCAAAAGAATTAAAAGAATAACAAGAACTCTAATAACGAAAGCCGTATTAATATTATTATATCTAATTAATTTAACGGGCCTCGTGTACGGCGAATATACTTTAGCTTCTTTTTTATTTAAATCTTCTTCCGCTTTTAATATTGCATCTAAATCAATTTTTGATGTTCTTTCAAATAAAAAATCATCAAATTCTTTTAAAGCGGCTTCTTCCTCAACTCCTAGATATTTACAGTACTTTAGTAATATGTCTTTAGCTTCCATCATATCGCTAAAAGCCCGAGTATTCCCGTCTTCTAAACTTTCTAAATAAAAAGCATTAATATCTAAGTCACTTGAAGCTTCATCTAGTCCAACACCACTAGATTCACGCTGTTCTTTTAAATACTCTCCTAATTCTTTCAATTTTATCACCTCAAAAAATACTTAATAAGCCATGTTCTGTACCTTATAAAAAGGTGGTAAACATTTATCTATCAATAATAATTGATCCCTAGCATTGGTTCGTTTCCCTAGCTAAAGCTCCCCTACCAAAATTTGGGTTTCTCACTTGTGGGGTTTACCGCGTTTCACTTTACCCTTTCGAGTAAATATCGTCACTGTGGCACTTTATAAGTACTTTATCCTTTTAAGGATATTTCCTCGCCGTTAGTTAAAAACTACCTAGGCTTATTTTTTCACCTAGCACAAACACTATAATCATCACAGATTATGTGAGCATGGACTTTCCTCTACTTTAAAGTAGCGTTTACCTAAAGTATTTACATGTCTTCACTATTATAGACAACCTTTTCCAGCCTTGCAAGTCTTTTAAGCAAATCAACATTCGTTACTTCTTTCTTTTTAATTGCTGATGCATCACTAATTTCTAGTTTCATTTCTAAATCTCTAATTTCTTTTTTAAGATCACTTATTTGAATAGCTAGATTATTATTATTAAGTGTTAAAGCTTCGATTTCTTTTTCATAAGCATCAATATTTTCAATAATAAGATCTAAGAATTCATCGACTTCTTTCATGCGATACCCTTTAGTATCTATTTTAAAATTCTTTTCGTAAATATCATTAGCAGTTATTCTATTTCCATTATACATATTTAACTCCTATTCTTTTTAAATTATATAATATTTAGTAATTTATAGCAATCTTGTTAGTTAGACAACAAAATTACTTAGTGATATAATACTTATGTATTTGAGGGGATTATGAAAAAATTAATTAATAAAATTAAAAATATAGATAAGGCTAAATTAAAAAGATATATTAGTAATAATCAATTCTTTTATATTTTCTTAGCTGTTAATATTTTAAATGACTTTATCTTAAGATATATGACAATGAAAAGTTCTAAAATTGCTTTTGGTATTCAACCATTTTTTGCCGATCTTTTCTTTTTATCCTTAATTGGTGGTTTTGTCTATCTATTTAAAAAGAAAAAAAGCCGTTTAATATATCTATCTACAATTACAGTATTATGTACAATTATTTGTATCATTAATTCGATATATTATACTTTCTATACCTCTTTTTCATCAGTTTCTTTATTATCTAACTTAAAGTTCGCCGCTCAAGTAGGAGATGCGGTTACAGAAAACGTGATGAAGGTAACCGATTATATCTATATTATACCTTTAATCGCATATTTTATTTTATTATGTAAATATAATAAGCAAGGATTCTTTAAAAATAGTAATAATCGTAAACGTAATTTAAAATATTTTATTAATAACTTTATTTTAGTAGGTGTTTCTCTATTTGGACTACTGGCTACTTTAAAACCTGTTGATTATAGCCGTTTAATTAAACAGTGGAATAGAGAATATTTAGTCGGACGCTTTGGTATTTATATTTATCATGTTAATGATGGAATAAAATCCTTAGAGCCGAAGATTGTTTCTTTCTTTGGTTATGATAATGCCTATAAAGAATTTAATGATTATTTTAAAGATGCACCTAAAAAACAAATGCATAAAAATAAATATACAGGTATTTATAAAGATAAAAATATTATTGCCATCCATGCCGAAAGTATTCAAAACTGGGTTATTGGTAAAGAATTTAACGGCGTAGAATTAACACCTAATCTTAATAAAATAAGTAAAGAATCATTATATTTCGATAACTTCTATGCAGAGGTTGGTGTTGGAACATCATCAGACACAGAGTTTACTACTTTAACATCCTTAATGCCAACGAATGTTGGAACAGCGTTTGTTTCTTATTTTAACCGCACTTATAATTCGGTTCCCAAATATTTAAAAGAACAAGGTTACCGTACTTTATCTCTTCATGGTAATACAGCATCTTTCTGGAACCGTAATGCGATGTATAAGTCTCTTGGTTATGACCGCTTCTATTCAAAGAAAGACTATGATATCGATGAAATCATAGGACTAGGTCTATCTGATACTTCTTTCTTTAAACAAACGGTACCAATTCTTAAGAAAGAACAAGATAAACATGGTAAATTCTATGCAACGGTTATTATGTTAAGTAATCATACACCATTTTATGATGTCTCTAAATATACCGATATCGATTTAAAGAAGACCAAAAAAGTTATGAATAAAGATGGCGTCTTAGAAGATAAAACTTATGACTATCTAGATGGCACTAAATTAGGTCGCTATATTAAATCTGTTAGATATGCTGATATGGCCCTTGGGGAATTCTTTAAAGAACTAGATGAAGCAGGACTACTTGAAAATACCGTGGTTGTTATTTACGGAGATCATGATGCCCGCCTTCCAAGAAGAGATTATATTAAGATGGAAAACTTTGATTATTCACAAAATGATAATGAATTCTTAAGTAAAGATGACCCTAATTATAAAGATGTTAATAAATATGATTATGAATTAAATAGAAAAGTTCCTCTAATTTTCTGGACGAAAGATAAAAAGATTAAAAAGAAAGTAAGTTATCCAATGGGAACTTATAACTATGCTCCAACACTTGGTAATATGATGGGATTTTATAATCCATATGCTCTTGGTAAAGATATCTTTGAAGTAAGAGAAAATAACGTCGTACCATTTGTTAATGGTAGCTGGCTCGATAAAAACATTTATTATGACTCACAAGGTAATGTCCAATATCCTTATAACCCTGCTCCAATATCTAACGAATATATTACTAAAACTAATCATCATGTTAATGAATTATTAAAAGTTTCTAATAATATGATTATCTATGACTTATTAGATGCTAAAGATAAGAATAAAATACCTGAAAGAGAGATTATTAAGAATAATGAATGATAAAAAAATAAAGTTCTTAGGACTAGAAATCTTTGTTAGTATTATTCTTATTATCTTAGCTGGTTTAATTTATATCAATATTAAACCTTATCTAAATAGAGGCCAAACAAAACAAAATATTAACTCCATAAAAGATTATCCTTACCTAGTATATAAAAGTGATACCAAGCTATTTAAAACGAAGTATAAAGAGCTTAAAAAGGTTTTAGAAGCTTCTAGTATTAATGATCAGGAATATGCTAGATTAGTTGGTGAACTCTTTGTAATCGACTTCTATACTTTAGATAATAAAGAAGGAAGAGCAGATGTTGGGGGACTTCAATTTATTCATAAAGATATTAGAGATAACTTTAAAATGAAAGCTGAAGATACCCTTTATAAATATCTAACAACGGATAATAAGAAAAAGATTAATACCGTAACCAGTGTTAAAACTGAATCTATTACTAAAGAACGATTTAACTTTAAAAATAATACTGATTTTAATGGCTATAAGATGATTATAAGTATCTCTAATAGTGATACTACTTATCAAAACAAAGTTAAGCTTGAACTAGTACATGATGGTAATCTTATTCAAATAATTAAAGTAAATTAAAAAGACGATTTATAAATCGTCTTTTTATTTGGCTTCTTGAAGCTCCACTTCAATTAATTTACGGCTAATACCTCTATATACTTCAAGTTTTACTTTATCACCTGGTTTATATTGATATAACAAATACTTTAAATGAGCAATGTTTTCAACCTTAGCATCTGCTATTTTAGTGATAACATCCCCTTCTTTAAGACCAGCCTTAGCAGCTCCTGATTTATTACCAACTTCAGTTATTAATACACCTTTCTTAATTTTAGGGCTAATATCAAAGTCTTTATCAATTAAATCTTTATTTTCCACATTTGTTATCATAACACCTAGGATAGGCCTTCTTATTTTTTTACCTTCTTCAAATTCTTTAGCGTGCGCTAGAGCATCTTCAATCTTAATAGCAAAGCCCATACCTTCAATTTGAGCATCCACTAGTTTAAGTGAGTTAATACCAACAACTTCTCCCTTACTATTAACAAGTGGTCCACCAGAGTTACCTGGGTTAATGGAAGCATCCGTTTGAATAACATTAATTAAAAAATCATTTTTGGTTTCAACACTTATTGGTATTTCTCTATTTTTAGCTGAAATAATACCAGAAGTAACACTATTAAAGAATTCTCCTCCAACTGGTGTACCAATCGTAAAAATTAAATCTCCTAGTTTTAAATCGGCCGCTTTACCTAAGCTAGCTACTTGAATAACTTCTTTAGACGGGATTCTTACAACAGCTATATCTAAATATTTATCAGAGCCCATAACCTTAGCATCAACTTCAGCACTAGTCATTTTAACTCTTAAAGAAGTAGCTTTTTCAATAACATGATGGTTAGTTAGAATATAAGCATAATCTTTATCTTTTTTATAAATAAAACCACTACCATTACCTATCATTTTATTACCTTGATAAGTCTTAATCATTACGGTAGCATCATATACTTTTTCAACAGCATTAGCAAGACCATTATCCCTTACCACAATATCTTTATATTTAGGAAGAGGCTTATTTACCGGTCTTTCATTTTTTAACTTATAAACAGATGCCACAATAAGCATCATAACTAGCATGATTACTAAAACAAGTGTTTTTTTATTTGTATTATTTTTATTTTCCATCTTTTCTCCTATAAATTCTTTAGATCTTTCCAGTTCTTAGGAAAGCCTATTCTATCTAGAATCTTATCAATAGTAATTACTTTAAGATTATTGTTTAAATCGGTAATTAATTTATCAAAAGTATCAATAATATCATTAAATTCCTTAGGTGTTAACATAATTTTCATAATGATAACAATAGCAAATAAATCATTAACGCCTTTAACATATTCATCCCCTTCTTTGGGAATATTTAAAAGGCGATGATACTTCGTTTCTTTTAAGACTCTTTGGGTTTTATTTTCATAAACAATATCTTCATGAGCACATAAATTACGGTAGTTAGCAAGAAGTGGTAGATAGTTCATTAATTCTTCTTGATCAATATTATAAATAGAGGCGATTTGCAGGCGATCTTCTAGTTTAAGAATCGAATAAAACTCACTAACAATACCAAAAGATAAAACTTTTACTAAGACCCAAAGCGGGATATAACCATAGTGATTCATATAGTGAAGAGTCGCTGAATGCTGATTAGCATTTATCTTAACCTGCCTTTTCATCTTATGCAGTAAATCACTAATTTGTCTTTTCTTTTCGGGATTATGATCAAAGTTACGGGGTTTTAAATATTCTTCTTCCCTGTATCCATATTTTCTTGATAACTGATAAGAGATAATCGATTTAATATTATTTTCAATAATTAAAAGGTTCTTAAAGATGAGATTACGGACTCTTCTATCAAAAAGGAAGAGACTATAAACTTCACTAAAAGTTGTCCCTTTAATATACCTCTCTGTTCCAATCGAAATAAAGGGATGTCTATATCCATTTAAAAAGAAATAATTTTCTCTTAAGAGGATATCCCTTGCATAATCTTTATCAGGTATAACCATGCCCCTTTTTTCAAGTATAGATACTTGTTCTTCTAGGGTTTTAAATTCTTTTTTATTATCTGCCATAAGCACCTACATTAAAATTATAACATTTTTTAAGTATTTTTAAATCATATAATTATTTTTTCAGCATTTTACTTTAATTAGTATTTTATTTATAATAAATAATACGTATAAAGGAGGATAAATGACAAAATTTATTGCTGATGATAGTTTTTTTAAACTTTTTCCAGATGCAAAACTTGGTGTTGTTCTTTTAAAAAATATGAATAATACTGGTGAAAGCCCAGAAGAAGTTAAAAAGTTATTAACGGATGCTAATAAAGAAGCTGAAAAATATTTAGTTTCTGAGCAAATAAGTGAAATACCTGAGGTAAAGGTTTGGAGAGAAGCTTATCAAAAATTTAAAACTAAAAAAGGAGCTCGATGCTCAATTGAAGCTCTTTTAAAAAGACTTTCTAAAGGTAATCCTGTTGGTTCTATTAATACTCTAGTAGATATTTATAATGCTGCTTCTCTTAAATACGCTCTTCCTTGCGGGGCGGAAGACTCTGATAAGTTTGAAGGAGATTTAAGGCTAACGATAACTGAAGGCAAGGATAAATTTCAAGCTATTGGGGAAGATGAATCAGAAACATTAAATGGGGAAATTTGTTATAAAGATGATTATGGTGCCGTTTGTAGGTGCTTTAACTGGCGTGATGGAATAAGAACGATGATTACTGATGATACCAAAAATGCCTTCCTTATTATGGAATTAGTAGACTCTAAAAGATTGGAAGTCTTAAAGGAAGCCCTTAACTTTTTAGAGGAAAATCTAAAAAAACATTTAGGTGCAGAAGTAAAGGTTCACATTCTTAATAAAGATAACCATGAAATATTAATATAATTAAGAAAGGTTTATTGAACTGTACCCCAAAAGTTGGACAGTTTATAAATAGTTTCTAATTAGAGGATTGTAACCTGTAATTTACAGAAGACAGTCCTTTTAATTTTATTTTAATTCTATCATAATTATAATAACAAATATAATCATCAATTGCTTTTATCAAATCATCTAAACTTTTATAATTATCTTCCTGGTCATAAAACATTTCTTTTTTAAGTATTCCGAAGAAATTTTCCATTATTCCATTATTCATACTATTTCCTTTTCTAGACATACTTTTTTTCATACTTTGAAACTACCGATTTATCAGAAGTAGTTTTAAGTGTGGAATGAGAATATAACATAAATGAAGTAGGAAAATATAAATTAAATATAGTAACGACTTACTCAAGTAAAAATACGTTTAAGAAAGAATTCTTATTAAACGTATTAAAAAAGGAAGTTACAAAAGAAGCCCCAAACAGAAAGTAATAAAAATTTTAAATCTAAAGTTGAAAGTAATAATAACATAAGTGCAAATAATCAGTCTGTTTCAGCTTTGGTTTCAAACAACAATAAACCATCTTCAAGATATAGAAAAGAGATTTCAAATTCTTATATTAATACAGTTAATTCATATAGAAAAACAAATGATTTATCACAATTACCTATGACAGCAGAAGCAGAAGCGAATAGAAGATCAAAAGAATTATGTTCTTATTATTAACACGATGAAGCATTATATTATTTGGAAAAATAATTGGGAATGGTAGTATTGGTAGTGATTTGATTACTGCTTGAAAAAACAGCCCACTACGCAATGCAACAATGCTACGTGAACAAGCAGTTACAACGGCTACAAGTGTTTATGAATATAATAATAACTGGTATGCAATGGTTTCATTTAGAATGTACTATTAGTGAATAACAAAATTTATTACATGCAAATAATTAATCTCAACTTAAAAGATTTTTAATAAAAGTTTTAAATACATCTTACAAAAAACATAATTTAGTCCAAAAAAAATAAAACAAGAAAAATCCTAGCAATATATAAAAAAAGAATCACCTATACAGTGATTCAGTTCATATATTATTTTTTTATAGCTTATTATCAAATAAAAAATACATTACAATTTTACTATAAACCAATAAGATATAATGTTTTTAACATATTTATATAATATTCATTTTTATTATTAATTGATATGTATAAAAACAATATTTCTCTCTATTACATTAAGATATTAATAAATTATTTATTTTCTTTCGTTTCCATATTTTCTCGAGCTTTTAACAACACTTGGTAATAATCAACCTCTTTTAAAGTCTTACTAATATTAGATAATAACTGAGAAATAATATCAGCAGCTTCATTTAAATATAATCTTATATCAATCTCAGTTAAATTTTCTTCTTGTTCGTGTGGAATACTATATTTTAATAATTTTTCTTTTGTTAATGTTGCTAATTCTTTAATATTATCATTTGTATCTTCGTCGATATTTTTAGTTAAAACTCCAATTAAAGTATTATATTCATTTTTTGTAAGTATTAGTTTTATTGGCGGAACTCTTTTAACATATGCCATATTTTTCATCTCCATTCTAAAATTCATTAGTTTTTTCCCACTATTGTATTGATTTTTATTTTTTTACGAACAACAACTATGTAATGAGAGAAATAGTGAAAGAGAATGTTTTCCCCTTCACTTGTTTCCTAACAAAAACAACTTTTGTGTAGTCTATTTTTTAATTTTATTTGAAAATTTTTCTATTCCTATATCAACAGAAAATTTTACAGCTCTTTTTGTACATTTTTCTTCTTTTGCTATTTCTTCATAAGTCATTTTATAAAAATAATGTTTTTTAATTCTTCGTTTCTGAATATCTGGCAAATCATTAATTTCTTTATTAATAATATCTAAAATAATCTTTCTTTCTACTAAATCATCAATAAGTTCATCTTTATCAAACGCACGATTATTTAGATTGTTTTCATATATCACCGAATGTTCAATATGATTATCATATTCGTTTAAAATAGATAAATCTTCTAATTCAAATTTATTCATGGCTTCGAATATTTCTTTTGTAACATATTCTTCATGACAAATGCCTTTCACATCTTTAAATGTTATTAAATATATATTCTTTTTTATATTTGATGTCAATGTATATGGATTATCCTTACTTTTTCTTCGTTTTGGTCTAATATTATTCATCTTTTTCCTCCTCTTTTCACTTAAAAAAAGAAAAAAAGGTGGTGCTCTAATAAAAAACAAAAACATAAAAAAACAGCTATATAAATGCAATATTTTAGTGCATAATATAACTATTTTTTTAACATTACTTATATATAATAAAAAGAAAAAGTAGTATTTTATCATAAGCAATCACTCCGTAATTGCAAATGCCATTTGTCTTTGATTTAAAATACTACTCAAAAATTCCCAATGACTAAATATGTAATACATAATAAGGATTTTACTACTTAATACATGCTACTTATTGTCATTGCGACTATTACTTATTTATTAATCCATTGTATATACATAGCATGGCATTGCTATTAAAACTAATATACTACAAAAAATGATAAATAAATATATAAAATAAAGTGGCTGTTGTAAAACGAATGAATTGTTTTTAAAAGCCTTATTTTTGTTAAATTATTTCTTACAAATTTTTAAAGAATTATATAATATTTCGGAAATCTTAATTCCTATTTCAGAACTAATCTCTAATATTGAAAGTATTTCATTAATTATAAAAGAACTTATTACTATTATTCTTATATTTTATTTTCTGTTAATAAATTGTCTATAATTACAGAAAAAATCATCAACAAATAAAAGACTTTTTTTATTATTCCCTTGCTCACAAATGCTCTATTAACTTTTTTTGAATAAATGATTTACAAAGTCCTGTTATATAATATATTTTGATTAAAGTTACAAGAGTTTTCAATAGTAAATCAAAACTACCAAATAAAAAAGAAAAAAATGATGCTATAAAAGCTAATATTGTTTTTAATATGTTATTCATATTTTTATAAGAAAAATAACACAACAATATTAAAAAAATATATAAAAAGCATGAATAAACTTGCTCTTTTAATTATAAGTTTTTCAATAATTTTATTATTGATATTCGTTTGATTTTAAATATTACAAATAAACTTGTTGATATTAACAACATTATCATTATAAAAAAATTTTTTATGATAGTATAAATATTAAAAAAATTTATAATTCCTATTAGTGTTAAAATGCAAGATATTAATTTCAAAAACAATATACAAGATATATATAATTATAATAAAAGCCAAATGCTCAAACAATAATATTCTCAAAATATCAAAATTTGAGTAACCAAAACTTTTAAGTAATGCTATACCATATTTTTTTTCTGAAATATTAAGAATTAAAACTACAAAAAAACATAAAATTAAGGTAATATAAGACACTAAAAAGAAGAAATTTAAACTATATAATATATCATTGTATGTTAATAATTCATTTTCATATTTAACATCCTTAAATTTCAATTTGCAACCAATCATTTTTAAACTTTTAATTACTTCATCATAATTATGTGAGCTATCAATTAAGACAAAATAATCATTTTTATAATCAAAGTTATTAAGTATCTCATTATTATTTGATATATATATATATAATTTTCTAAAATATCCGTTTTATCATAAATTTCTTTTATTTTAAATACAAACGGTTTATTTAAATAATTTAATGTTATTTCATCACCTATTTTCATATTATTGTTTTTACATAATTTTTTTGAAACAATAATTTCATTTTTTTCTAAAAATTTAACATCACCATAGTTGTGAAGAAAAGGATTAAAGACTTTTAAGTAATTTACAAGACCGTAAAAATCAACTTGTAAATTAGGTAAATTATAATATACATCTTCAACATGGTTTATTGACTTAATTTCAACTAATTTATCTGACAAATCATCACTAATTACATATATACTACGATTTTCTATTTTATTTAATATTTCATTAGTTACTTTATTATTAATATAATTAATTGATAAGTTTATACTATTTAATATAATGGTTATAAATAAGAGTAACAATATATACAATTTTAGTTTTGAAGAAACTATATTTTTATAAATTATTTTTTTCAACTATATCTACCATCTTTTAGTCTTATTTATTCTTAATTTTATTTTTAAATATATTGATGAAAATAATATAATTAATATAGCTATAGCAAATATAACTATAAATGCAATATAATTTATTTGAATACTTAATTTAGAAAATATAATTTTATCGTATAAATAAAATTTTTGAAATATATAAATATATATTGTATAAAAAGCAAGTGAAAATAATAATCCAATTACGAGGTTACACAACACCTCAACATTATTTATTAATATTATTTTATTATCTGAGTATCCTGATGTTTTTAATACAAAATAATCATCTTTTCGTTTAACTATTTTTTTGATAATTATAAATATAAAAGCGACAAAACTTAAAGATATTGCAATTAATGATATTATAGAAACAAATTTTATAATGGTATTCCCCATATTTTTGTTTATATGCAATGTCGAAATATTTATTTTAAAACCATCAGATTCTATTTCTTTAGAAACAATGTCTTTATTTTCTATATCATCAATTATCATATACAAATAGTTAACTTTTTCATTACTAAATACTTCTGGTTGGTATTTATTATTTAATCTTTTTACACTATTTAATGTTGTATAACATACATTTCCATGAGTATGGTTTGCTTCCGCATCATATAAACCAACAATTTCAAATTGTTCTTTTTCATCTGAAAGTATAAACGACATATTCATTATATATCCTATTTTATCAGTTATATCAATACTTTTTGATTTCACATATTCTTGTTGAGTATTTTCAATAAAAGGATAAAATTGTTTAGCACATATTAATGGTATTTTATTGCCTTTATAATTACTTAAATCTTTTCCAGATATGATGTTAATTGGTTTTTTTATACTTCCTATTAGAAAGATACCATTTCCTTTATCCTTTAATATTTCATCATCTCGGACCTTCATTGAAATTAAATATGACTCTTCATCAAAAACTTCAACAACATGATTGTGATCTTTTAATTTTTTTATAGCTGATTTAATATTGTATTTTTGATCATCAAAACTAACAATATAAGTTCTATAGTCAACCAATTTAGTTACACTATCATCCCAATAATTATGAATTGATTTTGCATAAGCAAAGCAAAATAAAATTAGCGAAAAAATTAGTGAAATAAAAATTGTCGATATTATATTTCTTTTATCCCTAATATAATTTTTAATTCCTAAAAATGCAATTGATTTATTTTCCATTATACTCTCCTTTCATAAAACCATCATTTAAAAAAATAATTTTATCTGCGTAGTTTTGAATAGATTCACTATGGCTAACAACAATAATACATTTTCCGCACATAGAAAGTTTTTTAAATATATTAAATATTATTTGTTCATTTTCCTTATCTAAATTACCAGTTGGTTCATCAGCTAAAATAATTTTTGGATTATTCACCAAAGCTCTTGCAATAGCAACTCTTTGTCTTTCACCTCCAGATAACTCATTAGGATAATGCTTTTTTCTATTAGATAATTTAATCATTTTTAATAAATCATTTACTATCATTTCTTTTTCAATGCACGAAATATTTTTATTAATTATTAATGGTAACATTATATTTTCATATACATTTAAATTTTCACTTAAAAAATACTCTTGAAAAATATAACCTATTTCTCTTAATCTTAATTCATTTAATTTACTATTTGATAAACTTTTTATATTTGTGTTATTAAACAATAATATCCCAGAAGTGGGATTATCTAAAAGCCCAATAATATTAAGCAATGTAGATTTACCACTTCCGGATTTTCCCATAATAGCATAAAAATTTCCGCAGTTAAAATTAATATTAATATTTTTAAGCACTGATATTTTTTCTTTTGATTTAGTAAAACTCTTGTTTATATTTATTAATTCTACCAAAGAAATTCCTCCTAACTAATTTGGTAAAGGATACATATATACTTCATTTGATTTTACACCATCATAATAGTCACGACCATCAGTAGAACTATTATAAATATCACTGAAAAATGTGTAATATCTATATCCGTCACTGTAAGAACCCATTATTCGATCCATACATGCTGCATATGTATATATTGCTGTATCGAATTTTAATATTCGCCCTGTAGTAATATCTCCTAATGCCAATTCCATTTTAGTAGTACCACTTTTTCTAACAGTACCATCAGATTTGTTAAATCCATCAACCGAAATACTAATCTTATGAGTTCCTGTTCCGTACCATCTAGATGCTCCATCATAGATAGTTCCATAAGGTAAATTTAAAGTTGACTTCCATCCAGCAGCTTTAACTTTTGTCATGGTAATAGATGATACAATTCCTAATAGCATTAGAAAGATAAACACTTTTCTTTTTTTCATGTTTTTTCTCCTTTCTTTTTTTAATACTCAGAAAATTTATCAATCCGTAAAATATCACTGTAATCCAAAATATTAAATTTATGACAATAGAAATGATATTGTTACTGTCCGGACAAAGTAATAAAAAAACGGAATTGAGTTGCAATAAAATAATTATTGTAATTAATTCCGTTTTCAATTCCGTTTCTAATTGTCAATATAATTTTAACATCTTATATTTTTTTGTCAATACTTTTTTTATTTTTGTTCTTTTTTAATTCAAATAATCTATTTTAAATTCTTCTGATTGACATTGTGTTTTACTATAGCAATATTTTATAATAATTTTTATATTGTCTTTAAAACTTTTTTCCCCCGTTTCTAAAAAGACATCTGACTCTCCATAACCATTTGGATTATATATGCCAGTTTCTTCTATTTTAAAATTATTTAATGCAGTCTGAAAATCACTGTTATTTAAATAGTTTAATTCATTTGAAAACAGAGATTTTCCATTGAAGAAAATATTAATTGAATATCCAGTAATGTTTTTTTTATTTTTAAATTTACTAATAATTTCAAAATTATCTAAATATAAATACCTTTCATTATTATTACCAAAGTATACTTTTCCTGTAAGGAAAGCAAAATGTTCAGAACTTCCTGTAAACTTATATGTGACTTCTTTTGGAGTGTTAAAACCATAGTCATCTTTAAACACTACATTTTTCCCTGATTTATTACATCCTGTTATAGATAACATTAATACTAATGCTAAAAATAATATAAAAACATATTTTTTTATAATTTCCTCCCTTTAATATTTTTATCATTTATTAAAACTCACGATGATAAAAACCATTAATATCATATCACTAAAAAAATTTTAATATAAGATTCCATAGATATGAGTGTTACTTCTATGATTATTCCGTGATAATGTTTTATTTGTTTAGTTTTGCAGAAAAATGTAAAATCTATTCTATTTAACTATTTAACTATTTAACTATCAAATTTTAGAAAAAATTTAATAAATTTATTATAATCATTTATAGATTTATACCTATATGGCAACTTGACAAAAAATATCAATTTTATTTTCTCGCTATTCTTTTTGGAAAAGTCTTGTTCTATACAAATACTACCGTAATCGTCAACTATTCCATAAACTCTGGAATCCGTACTAATTGTTTTATTTGTTTGTTGCAAAATTTTTTCTATTTCCTCTTCAATATTTTTGTCCATAGTTAAAGTTAAGCTTCCCCATGCTAATCCATCTCTTGAATCAATATTAATTCTTACATCAACATATTGTTCAATATTATCTTTATATTTGTCAAAAAAATTTTTGTTTTTTATTCTCTCGGTTAAAATTTCTTTTTCTGAATCAGTTAACTCATATTTTCTATTTATATATGAATTAATATTTTTCATTTTATTATTTGGATAATTGAAATTTTTATAATATATTAAATATATAATCATTAATCCAAATATTAATAATAAAGTTATTAGTAACATTTTGTTTTTTTTCATATAAATCACCATAAATTATATTTTATATATTATATAATAACACGTTTCTGATTAAAATTCAAAAAAGCATAACTAAATGTTACGCTTGATTATTTTCAAATATTATTTGATTACCAACAAATCTTGCAAAAGCAATAAAAGCTTTATCAATATGTTCTTGTTGAGTATTTTCTTTTTTTATCATATTCCTTAACATTGGGTAAGGAAAAGTATCAGATGTAAGATACATTTCACCATCAACCAAAAATTGATTATAAGTTCCCATTTCTAAAATAAATCTATTAGTTCTTGTTGCAGGATACAATTTACCTGTTTTTGGATCAAGTGTATTAAAGTATTTTAAAAATGCCTCTGGGAAAGAAAGATTAGAATCATTATTAAGCATTGAAGCAATAATTACCGCATCTGCATCAGCTAAATAATCATCTAATGAAAAGTTTGATAGAAAAGTTAAACTACATATATTAGAATTTGCCCATTCTTGTGTATTTCCATTAAGTCTAACATATTCGCCAAATGTGACCACATCGCCTGCCCATCCAGCAAAATGGTCTACAATAGAGTCGAACAGCGCTAAATCTTCTGAAATTACTGGGCACAAAATTGCATTTAATGTTGCAGCTAGATGTAATATATCATATTCAACACTTGTATTAATTGGGTCGTGAAAGATTAAATCTAAATTATTCCCTAATGTTTTATTAACTATATTACAAAATGTTGAATCAATATTTCCAGCCATCTTATTCCAAGAACCACCATATTCACCATTTGATGAACCATAATCTCCACCTTTTAAATATCTAAGATATTGTAAAATTAATAAATTACTTTCTGATATGTTGTTATCAGTATAATCTAAAGCTAATCTATAAATATCCAATAAATTATAAAATACTTTTGTGATTTCAGATAACCCTAAACTACCTATTCCAGTATCTCTTCCAGAAAACCCATCTTTATCTATTTCAATTCGACCTTCACCAGAACCAACTGTAATAGTTGCGAATTGGTCAAACGCCCAGTTATCTGGAATTGTAAATCCTAAATTACCACTAAATCCTGTGGACATATCACTTACAAAACTACTAACTGCATAACCTAATTTACTTACTCTACTACATACATTTCTTGTACCATAAATACCAATTCTGTATTTTCCACCTTTATTATTTTTCATTGTTTCAAAAACTTTTCTAAAGTAGGGAATAATATTTGAAGTTATTTGGTAATCTTGAGGGTCGCAATCTACGGCAAAATATATTATAGTTCCAGCAGGTATGCCTAAATTTGTAGCATGATTATAAGCACTATCTACATCATTTCCTGCTTGTGCTTCAGTAAAATATGAAACCGAGGTAGCACTACTTTGTTGAATAGGGAAAATTCTTAACCCTGCATTAAAAGCAATTTGAAGTTCCTCGATAGATAGAGCTTTGCTAGAGCCACCTACAATAGTTCCTGATAAATATCTTCCTACATATCTAAAACCATTATTATATAAAGTTTTAGCTTTCTCTTGAGTTAATATTGTGGCACAGTCACAGGCAATTGCTGAACGTGAGGTATCCCCACAACTAATAAATATAGATAACCAAGTTGTTAAATTGCAAATCCCCGTAATGGGTAAGGCGTATTTTGACTGAAATTCCTTGATTAAATCATAATCATACGTATTATTAAATTCACCATTACCAACTCCGTTAACATATAATCCCATGTTTAAAAGTTTTACAAATTTAGAAATTTTAGCAGAATTATAGATAGTACCGCTATAACTTAGTTCTACATTATTGTATGGTATAGTAGGGCAGCATCTCTTAGTTGATGGGCCAAAATTACCATTTGCAACTGATGTTGACATTCCCTCTTCCGCCTGTAATGCATAAATCAAAGCTTTATTTGTACGACGACTGTATACTCCATCACAAGGTGTCAAACCTATATAAGCTTCATAATTAGAATTTAAATATCTTTGAATTTTTTGAATATTTTTAGTTCTTGTAGAAGTATCATAAGAATAAAAGTAATTCATAGATAGTAAAGCTTTTATAATATTTAATGTTACTGTTGATGAAGAATGGTCAATACCTGCGTCTTCTTTTAATTTTTTTATTGCATTACCTGTTCCATTATAGAAATGCAATGTTGGAGTATTGACACCTGTTGCATATCCTTTGCAAAGTAATGCACCTTGAATTATTCCATAAACCTTATCTTTTGTTTCATCTCCATTGGCTTGTTGATGAATTCCTGTTGGGTATTTTGCTTTAAATGCATTAATCGTTCCATTACCAAAATTATCTGCAGTTACTTGTATACCTAACTCAATTTGAAATGCTCTTGTTAGAGCATAAATTGTAGTCCATCCTGTTTTCCCGTTCTCTTCAACTAAGTTGAATCTTCCGCTTTCTACGTATTGTCCGTAGTTTTCGTTCAACCAATGTTGAACATTAAAAACATATGGATCTCCTTGTGTCATTTTAGACATATTTTCATCTCCTTTTAATATTAAATAATTATTTAATATATAGAAAGATTAATAATACCGTATTTAAGTCCGCCCAATCATAATATTAAATAAAATGATTGACAACTAAACATTAACAAATATGCGTCCTATAATACTTTATAGTCCGGACATATAAAATATCACCAGATACTTTATAAACAAAAAAGCAGTGTTAATTATAAAGTCAATTATTGATTATCTATAACTAACACCGCATATCTACCATATTCACTTGTCATTATCAACATACCATACTATTTTGATTTAGTCAATCTTTTTTTTAGAGTTATGAGAATTCCTTTTTTTGTATTAATTTAATATATTGTTATAAATTAACATAATCACAAAAAATATAAAATTAAAACCGTTGTAAGCTTGTCAAACAAAAGTGACAAAGTCACGAAAATAAATTAGACCGATTTGTTAAAACGGTCACGAAGAAACTCATTAGGTGATCTCCAATTTAAGGGAGCCATAGGAAAATTGTTATATTGTTTCAAATATGGTTTCGTTTTTTGTGGGCTTTGCAGATTTCTTTGGCATAGTCGATCGATCTCGCTTTCGTTTAACTATATTATAACCATTTTCTTTATATTTTCTAATCCAATTAGATAACATACCGGGACTAGATAATCCTTTATCAATTGTAACAGATAAAAGTTATTCATTATTTAGTAATACTCTATTAATAATATTTTCCTTTTCGTATTGTGTATACTTCCGATTTTTACTCGTTCTTAAAACATCATAACCATGCTTATCTATTAATCTAGTTAAATATTCAACATTAGCATGTAATATCTTATATTTTGAACATAATGCTGATATCTGTAATCCGAACTTCCTATCTTTATATAAATTTATTTTATCTTCATATGTTAATTTACTCATATAAAAACCCCGTTTGGGAGACATCAAATAAAAAACCTCATATCCAGTATTATTTTTTAAATATTCAATTGTCCTTTTAAATCCATAAGAAAACACCTCCTTTCGGAAGTGTTTTCTAACATATACTAGTTTTTTTATAATGTCTACTCTAAGGGGTGCACTTCAAAATCCAAGTTTGTATAAGCCATTATCTCTTTGAGAATTGTGGTGCTTTTCTAGCTTTCTTAAGACCAGGTTTCTTACGTTCAACTACTCTTGAGTCTCTTGTTAAGAAGCCATTTGCTCTAAGAATCTTTTTAAATGATGTTTCTGATTCTTCATTAGGTTTATCATATTCTACTAAAGCCCTTGCGATACCAAGTCTAATAGCTCCAGTTTGACCATTAAAGCCACCACCTTGAACATTTACTTCAATATCGAATAAATCTCTAGTTTTAGTAACTTCAAGAGGTTGTAATAAGTCCATAATAAGTGTTTTATGAGGAAGATATTCTTCCATCTTAACACCATTAATAATGATATTACCACTTCCACTAGTAAGTCTTACTCTAGCTACAGATGCTTTTCTACGACCTGTACCTTGGAAAACGTCTTTCTTAGTCATTCTTCTTTCCCCCTTCAAGTGTTAAAACTTCTGGCTTTTGAGCCGCATGCTTATGGTCAGCATCCTTATATACAAATAGACGGCGGAACATATCGCGTCCAATTCTATTTTTAGGAAGCATACCTTTAATACTTCTTTCAAGCATTTCTTCTGGATACTTTTCAATCATTGTCTTAGCATTTCTTTCTCTAAGACCACCAGGATATCCAGAGTGATTGTAATACATCTTATCATTAAGTTTATTACCAGTAAGTTTTACTTTATCTGCATTAACTATAATTACATAGTCTCCGCCATCAATATGTGGTGTATAAGTAGTTTTATTTTTACCACTTAATGTGTTTGCTACTAGGGTAGATAATCTACCTAGCACAAGATCTGTTGCGTCGATTACGTACCACTTACGTTCAACGTCTTCTTTTCTTTGCATATATGTTTTCATTTTTTCTCCTAATATTTGATTAATTTGTGGGCTTAAATTAATCTTGGGAATTTCATGTACCGCTTTAAATAATATAAAAAAATATGCTATTTGTCAAGCAAATAAGCATATTTTGTCATTATATAGTTAATTATTTTTATTTTGCAACAATCCAGGCGTTCGGTACTCTACGAACAACAAGTTTTGATCCATTAGATGGTCTGTTAAGTGCCCCTTCTTGATTAGCCATAACAGTTGAAGTTCCGCCATCCATACAAGCAGCATTAACGGCTTTATATTTAAGCATAAGTCTTGTTAGTTCCTGCATGCCAGCTCCCATTGACCAGCCTGCTTGCCTTCCATCAACTGTAAGAAGAAGGATAACACCATCAGCTCTTTGAGCAACAACCGTTCTTGGAGCCCAGCCCCAGCCACCATTACCTTGAATAAAGGATGATTTACCATTAACAATTAAGAATGGTCCAAATTCAACCGCATCACGAATGCCTAATTTTAAAGCTTGATTTGGACTATATCTACCAAGAATTAACTTCCCGTCTTTATCAAGACCTACAAGTCCTCCGCCAACTGAAGCTTTCACATTATTAGCAATTAACTTACCTTTAGAAATAACAATACCATGTGGTTTAGCTCCATTACTTGTCCAGTTAGGATCAATAAAGCCTCCACCGTTAATACCAACAGCTCCGTCATAATTACGAACCATATCGGTAACTGTTTGACCAGCTGTACCTAAATATTTAGATACCCCGATAAAGAGTTTCGATGGGTCATAAACAACCACCATTTTACCGCGCATCTTACCCATTGCTGTATTTTCTTCAATATTAACAATCTTATAATGTTCGCCCTTTTCTCTTTCTAAAATAAATCTTTCATCTTCTGATTCAAATTGTTGTGGTCTATCTTTTTGGAACTGAATTAAATTACCATCAGTATTTTCTTTAATTTCAACAATCTTATTTTTATTTAAAACTTGTTTTATTTCATAATCACTATAGAAAATTCTAGCCAGATATTGGTGTTTAAGAGTTGTCATAGCTGTTGTTACAAGCCATGTTTTAAATTCTTCAACCGGCCTATAAAAAACATATAAACAAAAAGCAGCTCCACCTATATAGATGGTAAAGAATAAAAAGGTTAATATCTTTAAAATGATACTTTTCTTTTTAACTGGTTCATGCCTATATTTAATCATTAAAATAGAACTAGCTATTAAATTAATAAATAAAAAAGCACTTAAAACTAAAAGAATCGTATCAAAGGGTTTTCTAAATAAATAATTACTATGATAAGAAATAATAAATGCTGATACGATAGCAGGAAAGAAAAATAAAGACCAAAAGAAAACTCTTTTAAAAGTCTTTCTTGTATTATTTTCATTTATATCTAATGTTTTCCCTTTTTTCGAAGGATCTTTTTTTATTTCAACTACCTTATATTCTTTTTTCATAGTTTCCTCTCTTTAATAATTATATATAATATTTGTTTTTATTGAAAGCTAAATTTTTATGTTTAAAAAGCTTACTACTTTAGCTGTTATTAAGACGATTTTTTCACTTTGATTAACGGCAAAAGTCTTACATATAGCTTTTCCACATACCGTTAAAGCTGCAATTATCGCGGTAATCGTAAGGGTTATTAAAAGCGGGTCTAAATCATAAGTTTTATAAATCATTAAGCTTAGAGCAGCTCCCCCAGAACCAGAAATAATCCCGCAGATATCTCCTAAAACATCATTACAGAAGCTCGATACTTTTTCCGAGTTATTAATAATATTAATAGCTACTCTTGCTTCTTTGATTTTTCTAGCAGACATCGAGTGAAAAGACTTAACATCAGATGCGGTTGCGGCTACGCCCACCATATCAAAGATAACACCAATTAAAATAAAGATTAAAATTAAGATAATACTAATTAAAATATTTACTTTTGGAATAACGGCTTCACTAGCCATAGAAAATAAAAAAGAGATGACAAAAGTCATTATTGTTATTTTAATTATCCATAACCATTCTATTTTAGCTTTCATTTTACCTCATAATAAATGAAATGGCCTTATTTGAGTAAAGCTTGCGCCTTAGGTCGAGATGGTTTTCCCTACTTCTTCCTAGACCGTTACCAGTCTAGGAGTTCCCTTTTAAAAGAAGCAATACTAAAAAGTATAACTCGATAGCCACTTAGTACACACTGTAATCCCCAAATAAATCACTCTAGGAGTTTTCCTCACTAAATCCATAAATACTAGACTCTTTGGCTAGTAGGTTTCAATTACTATCCCCCTAGTAAGCTTCAAGTCAGGCTACAATATTTTGAGCTTGCGCAGAAAATAAGGTCTACCTAAAAAGGTTGCGCCTTAAATGGACTAACACTCGCATGCCGTTGCGGGCCCCCATAAAAGGCTCCATCCAGCCCTCACCCCAAGCTGGGCGCAAGATGCCAGGACCAGATGTAAAGATGTGCCCGTTGATGATATTTTACCCTCACCTTCATATTTTGGATTTAACTAGAATAATGTGCCATTTCTAAACAATTATACAATATATTTACTTTTTTTAATAGCATTATAGAAATTATATTTATCTTATTGTATAATTAAATTGGTGATTTATGAAACATCCAAAGGGAATAGTGCAAAATAAAGAAAATAATATAATCTCTTACTCTAATAGGGGTATGGCTCTTGAAGATGATCTCAATGTAACGAATAATTATTATATTGATAAAAAGATTGCTTTCATTTATAAAAAACCAACACCTATTCAAATAGTTAAGACGAGTTTTAATCCGTTTAAAATAACGGAAGCTTTCTTTAAAGAAGCATCGACGACCGATTATAACGGTATTTATAAAGGCTATTATATTGATTATGATGCTAAAGAAACGAATAATAAAACATCTTTCCCTCTTAATAATATCCATAAACACCAGCTTAATCATTTAAAAAATATTGATAGTGCTAAAGGTATAGCCTTTTTAATAATTAGATTTAATAAACTTAATAGAACATATCTAATTACCTATAAGGATATAGAATACTTTATAACTAATCATGACCGTAAGTCGATACCCCTATCATATTTTGAAAAACATGCTCATCTTATTAAAGAAGGTTATATACCTAGACTTAATTATATAGAAATAATTGATAAATTATTGGAGGAATTATGAATAATAGAAGGAAAAAAGTAGAAAATTCAAAATATCAAAAGAAAAAGACCGTTAAGGTTGGACCTCCTAAAGTAAATAGAGTATCTTCAAGTAGAAATCTAAAAGCTAGTAAACAAGAATTATTAGTTATCATTGGTGTAGCTATTTTTATAACTATCGTATCAGGACTTTTATTTGGACCAGAAATAACTCTTATAACATTAGCTGGATGGATCCTCATTTACTTATTTAATAATATGGCTCCCAAAATTGGTGATGGGACAAGAAAAGTTCTTAGTGTCATTAATATTATTATCTGCTTTGGTTTTGCTTTTGCTTTAGTAACTGGAATGCTTTTCTTATCATATATTGTTATTAAAGCCCCTAAATTTGATGGTAATGTCTTAAACGTTAGTGAAACTTCTAACCTATATGATAAATATGGTAAACAATTTGCTAAGGTTGGAGCTCAAAGAAGAGAAAAAGTTAAGTTTGATGAAATTAGTTCTAACCTCGTAAGCGGAGTTATTGCAACTGAAGACTCAAGGTTCTTTTCCCATAATGGACTTGACCCATATCGTTTCTTTGTAGCATCAGTTAAACAAGTGCTAAGAAGAGGCGGAGGTGGAGCTTCCACTTTATCCATGCAAGTTGTTGGTAACTATTATACTAATAGAGGGCAAAAACATGGTATTCATGGTATCATGAGAAAGTTTACCGATATTTATCTAGCCGTCTTTAAACTAGAAAAACAATTTAATAAACAAGAAATCTTTGAATTTTATATTAATAATCTTTTTGCTGGTAATAACTCTTTTGGGGTTGAACAAGCAGCGATTGGTTATTTTGGTAAATCTTCTTCTGAACTTACTCTTCCAGAAGCTGCTGTGCTTGCTGGTATCTATAGGGCTCCTTCTTTATATGACCCAATTAGAAACCCTAATACTTCACAGGCTCGTCGTAATCGTGTTTTATATTATATGCAAAGACATGGTTATATAACTAAAGAAGAAAAAGAAATAGCTATGGCTATTCCTGTTAAAAGTTTAGTCAATCCAACTAATAAAAATTATAATCAATTCCAAGTATATATAGATGAAGTACTAAGAGAACTTAAACTAAAAGGCTTTAATCCTTCTAATCAAAGTTTAGATGTTTATACTAATATGGACCCTGAAAAACAAATTGCAATGAATAAAGTTATGAACGGGGAAACTTTTAAATTTAAAGATAACCTAGTTCAAGCAGCGATGGTAGCCCTTGAAAGTAAAACTGGTAAGATTGAAGCTATTGGCGGTGGACGTAACCGTAAGGCTGGAGACTTAAACTTTGCAACTGATCCACGAATCAAAAAACAATCTGGTTCCGTTGCTAAACCACTTTTTGCTTATGCTCCTGGTGTTGAATTCTTAAACTGGTCAACAGCCAAAGTATTCATTGATGAACCGCATACTTATACGAATGGAAAACCGGTTAAAAACTCTGATAACTCTTTCTGGGGACCAACAACTTTAAGAAGAGGCTTAGCTTACTCGCGTAATATCCCAGCTTTAAAAGCTTTCCAAGAAACCGATAAAATGCCTGGTATGACTAAAACAGCTTCTAATAAAAAGAAGATTGAATTTATTAAAAAGCTTGGTATCACCCCTGAACTTGAAGGTGGTTATATGCATGAAGCCCATGCTCTTGGAGCCTTTAATGGTACTAATGTTTTAGAACTAGCTGGAGCTTATGCCGCTTTTGCTAATGGTGGATACTATAATAAACCGTTTACCGTAAGTAAAGTTGTTAATCGTAAGACAAAACAAGAAACCGAATTTATTGTTGAACCTGTTAAAGCTATGGAAGATTCAACAGCCTTTATCATCGCTGAAGCTTTAAGGACATCCGTTCGTGAAGGACTTGCTAAAAAGGTTGTACCAGCTGGATGGAAAGTTGGTGCTAAAACCGGTACCACTAACTATGATGAAATTACAACTAAAAGAAATGGTCTTCCACAAAACGCCGTTCCAGACCTATTAGTGGCCGGATTTGACTCTGAAACAACTCTTGCTATGTGGTATGGTTATGACAAAATTTATCCTCATAATTATTTAGTAGCCGGATATGATAACGTTAATAGGGACCGTTTATATAGTGCAGGAGCCCAAGCAGTCTTTAAACATTATAATAATGATTTCCCAGTACCTGATTCTGTTAAACAAGTACCTGTTATTATTTCTGGAAATCAAGTCTATAAAGCTCCTGAAGGAGCCCCAGCTGATGTTGTCAGTATGGAATGGTTTAAAGCTGGTACCGAACCAACTAAATATTCATATTCATTTAACAAGTTACCTAATGTTAATCATTTAAAGGCTAAACGTAGTGGTAATAATTTAGTTGTTACTTGGGATAAAGTTCAAGAACCAGATGCTGATGAAGAAGAAAGAAAGACCTTTGGTAAATTTGGATACCGTATTTATCTAAATGATCGTTTACTTGAATTTACTACTAAAAATACTTATACTATTAAACCTTATACCGAACCAAATGCGATAATTAAAGTTATTACAACTTATGACACCTTTACAACTAATGCTTCAAGCGGAGCTGTCTTAAACTATAAGGAAGAACCTAAAGAATTAAATATTCTTCTAAAAGATGGTATTAATAATGGTAAAAAATATAAACTTGGCGACTTTAAACCAAGTGTTAAACAAATGATTGTCCAAGATGAAACCCATGCTGATATTTCAAGTGATCCATCGATTTCAAAAACGATAAAGATTACGCGAATATTACCAACGGCGGAAAAGAATATTAATCCAAATGATTTAAGTATTATTCCTGGACAGTATGCTATTACTTATTCAGCTAAAGGTTATGGTCTTGGAGCTACAGTAACAGTTACTATAACAATTGAACAATAGAAAAAAGACTTCTTATGAAGTCTTTTTGTTTTGATTAAAATATTTACATATACCTTTCATCTGGCATCTTTCACAGAGAGGATTTCTAGCTTTACAAATATACCTGCCATATAAAACCATCCGGTGATGGAGATTAATCCATTCATCTTTCGGATATCTTCTTTTAAGCGACGCTTCTACTTTGGCTGGCTCCTTACTTAAACATAAACCAAGGCGATAGGCTACTCTAGATACGTGGGTATCAACGGCAATACAGGGCACGTTAAATAAATTACTAACAACTACATTATAGGTTTTAATGCCAACGCCTGGCATACTTAAAAGAGACTTCTTACTACTAGGCACTTTAGAATGATATTTATTAACAAGAATGTTAGCAATATCTTTAACATACATAGCTTTTACTTTATAAGTACCAATAGGTTTAATAATATTTTCAATTACTTCTAAATCTAGATTAGCTAGTTCTTCTAAATTATATTTAAAGAGCTCTTCTGTGACCATATTAACTCTTTTATCTGTTGTCTGGGCTGATAAAACAACCGCGATTAATAGTTCATAATCTTTCGTATAATTAAGTTCACATCTAGCATCTGGAAAAGCATCTTTTAAAACTTTTAAAACTAAAGCATCCTTATTCATTTAACCAGTCATAGTCAAAGATTTCTTTCTTTTCTTCAACTTTACCTTTCTTCATCCATTCATATAGAATGCGGTCAATATATGCCGTTTGACTCTTACCATTTTTCATAGCTTCCGTTACGGCTTTCTTAATCATTTGATCAGAAATATCACTAGCAAGCCATGATTTAATAGTGCCATAATCTTTATTCGATAAAGGCCTACCAAAAGCACTTTCAATATAGGCATAAATTTCAACATCTTCATGACTTTCTTCTTTATTTAAAAACATCTTTGATAAAGAATCATAAAAGCCATCTAAAAGAAGATAATCTTCTAGATATCCTTTTTCATGTTTTTCGGTTTTAATTTCAATTAAATTCTTTAAAGATAACTCTTCAATCGAAGCCATAACCTTATCAACTTCCATATCTAAATCTTTGGCTATTTTAAGGGCATTAAAAGGTATTTTATCGCCTAGGCTTCTTAAATACATTAGCATGATAAAAGTCTCTAAATTAAGCCCAAAAGCACTTCTTTTTTGATATATATAAAGTGGTACATTAAAAGATTTTGATTTCATCAAATTAAGTATTTTATCTTTCATAAAGCCTCCAAATATTTAATTAAAGCATCTTTATTATTTGGTACTTTACCAAAAAGAACCGCTTCAATTAAAAGATCTTTGTATTTAGAAATATCATGTTTATGAAGATGTTTAACTTCGGCAATTTCTCTACCATCAATACCTAGTTCATATTTAAATTTAATAGGTAGATCACTATATCTTTGAACCATTTCTTTTTTAGGTATACCTTTTAGATTACCTGCTACCAGCGAGACATATCCCCCATATTTAAAAAGAACTAAAGGCGAAGTTAAATCTTCCTTAAGAGCCTCTTTAATATCCGTAATTAACTTTCTTTCACAGCTGGTCTTAATATAATCCATATTATCTAAAATAGTCCATATTGCTATTAAATCAAGGCCTTCAGTTATCTTATCTAAATTATGAATATTTAAAACTTTATCAAGACCAAATTCTTTTAAAAGACTAACTCCTCGCATATAATTAGGAGAAATAAACATCTTATCAAGTTCAAATTTAACTCTTTCTTTAGAAAGTATCTTAATACGTTCCTTATACTTATGAATAGCTTTAATAATATCTTCATCTAGATCAAAAGATAAGACCGTTGCAAAACGGATAGCTCTAAGTATTCTTAAAGGATCTTCATCAAAAGATAAAGAGGCATCTTTAACACTCTTAATAATTTTATTATCTAAATCTTTACGTCCATTTAAAAGGTCAATAATATCCCCGTTTAAATCCATACATATCGTATTAATCGTGAAGTCTCTTCTTTGTAAATCTTGAAGAAGAGATGAAATATATTCAACCTTGGTTGGCCTCCTAAAATTATCATATTCCCCTTCTTTTCTAAAGGTTACAATTTCAAAAACATACCCTGATCTAATTAATCTAACTGAACCATAATCATTATCAGGAAAAGATGCATCTTTAAAAATTTTAATTAAGTCTTTAGGAGTCGCATTCGTTGTAATATCAACATCACTAGTATCCATATTCATCAGGATATCTCTTGGCATACCACCAACTAGATAAGCCCGAAAGCCTTTATCTTCAATAGCTTTTAATATCGCAAGTCCTGACTCTAACATCTTATCTTCTAAAAGGCCTTTCTACATGTTCTTTAAGGGCATATAATTTATCACTGTTAAAGGTATTATCTTTACCAATAGTATGCTCTTCATATACATTATCTTCTTTCTTTATCGTAACAACATTTAACTCATCATAAGCAGCTATTTCTTCTTTATATTCCATAATATTATCGTATAAAGCTGGACTAATTTTATCCGGAAGTAAAAGATAAGCCGCACTAGTTTCTACTTCAGGTATTAAGTCAATAAATAAAGCCTTATTAAGTCTTGTTATTAATAAGTTTTCGGCTTCTTCTTGATTCATATGGTAAAAGACTTTAGGTAAAAAATTTGTATCCTCCTCAACCATTACCGATTTAGTATAATCTACTATTATATCCCAGTGCGATAAAGGATCATCTTTACTTGCAAGTTTATGCATGCCTTCTTCATCAAATACGGCTACTTTACCAAATATATCGTTATCATTTTTCATTTTGTTCACCTCTTTTTTATTATATCATGTATTTAACTTCTAGCATAAAAAAAGAAGTCTAACTTCTTTTTTTACCTTCTATAAGTTTTATTAACTAGTTCTTCAAGCATATCTAATTTTTCTATATTAGAAGCAATATCTTCACCAATTAAGGCTTCTTCAAAAATATCTCTTTCCCCGCTTATATCATCTAAAGCATCTTCTCTTTCTTTTATTGTAACAACGGTTAACTCTTCATATGATGCAATATCATCTTTATATTCCATAATATTATCATATAATGCTTTATTTAATTTATGAGGAACAAGAAGATATGCAGCTTCTTTGTTTTCTCTTGGCAGAACGTCGACAAATAAAGCCTTATCTAAACGGCATATCATTAAGTTTTCGGCTTCGCCTTGACTTAAACGATTAAAAATATAAGGATAAAAGCTTTTCTTACTTTCAATTAACTCCTTAGTTGTATAATCACTTATTATATCCCAGTGAGAAGCAGACGTTTTATCCCCCGCAAGTTTATGGGCCCCTTCTTCATCAAAAACTGTTATTTTACCAAGCATACTTTTATTATCCATTTTCACCTCTTTTTAATTATAGCATATCTAAGCATAAAAAAAGAAGCCCTAAGGCTTCAAATTATTACTTATTAACGGCTTCTTTAAGAGCTGTACCAGCTTTAAAGTTAACAGCGTTACGAGCTGCAATTTTAACTGTTTCCCCAGTTTGTGGGTTACGTCCTTCACGAGCTTTACGATGTGTAACATTAAATGTTCCAAATCCTACTACTGGTACCTTTTTACCTTTGCTTAAAGCTTTAGTAATTGTAGCAAATAATGCATCAATTGCTCTTCCTGCTTCAGCTTTGTTTAGACCTGCTTGGTCTGCAACTAATTCGATTAATTCTGCTTTTTTCATTTTTTAAAAATTCCTTTCTCTGCAGTATCCTGCCTAAATATAATATAACTTATTTAAGGCTTATAAATCAACACTTTTTACTTATTTTAACGTTTTTTTCGGTAGATGAGCCTTATTTAACACTTTATACATGTAAACTTTATCATCACTGATGACAAAAAAGATGAGTTCCTTATCTTTTTTAGTTTCGACAACATTAACTAAATCATTCGTTTCTTTAAAAACCGTATCTAAATCATTAAGGGTTTTAACTTCTAAAATGTGTTTTCCGCTAATATCAGGCATCTTCGATAGTTCAATATACTGATCTTTATAATTAGCTTTAATTCTCTTAATAACATTTTCATAAGTATTTAAACTCATAAGTCTATAGTAATTAAGAAGCTCTAGATATAAAAAGAAACTAGTAATAATTAAAATTAGAAGTGAAATAATAAAATAGACTTTTAATTTTAAAGAATCATTAATTTTAACGGGTAATTTTCTTTTTAAATGAAAACTCGTTTTTTCTATCCTAACAATCTTTTCATAAGGAATATCTATATGAATATCTTCATTAATCATATGCTTAAAATTACTAAAATTAACCTTTGTATCATTACTAATAACGAGTTTAATCTTTAAATTACTAGGATCTTTAAAATTAGTATATATAAACCTATCTAGATAATCTTTATCTAAATTAAATTCTAAAGTATTTATCGCTTTATTATTAAAAGTCTTTTCATCAAGTAAAAAGCTCTTTTCGCTTAAAACTTTATTATCCATAATCTTTTTTAGATAAACTCTAGCCTTAATACTTGATTCTGCTTCGTAATCTTTAGAGTAATTTTTATCAAAAGTATAATTGATTTTAAAACGCGTAATATCTTCAAGTAGATAGGTTTCATCTTCAGAAATAATCTTTTGATTATCATCATAAACATCAACTTTAGCATCCATCTTAATATCTTCATCAATATAACTTTCTTTTATCACCCTTTTAAAAAGAGTAATATCTAGTAAAAAGAAAAGATTAATACTAAAGATAATTAAAAGAATAATTATTTTTATACTTCTTTTAAACATGTTTCCTCCTTAACTTAGATACCTCATAACTTGGATAGCCTAGATACTTAATATTAAAAATAACTTTACCTATCGCATCTTTCCTAGCTACTTTAAAGCTATCTCTTTTCTTATTATTATCTCCTTTAGTGATATAAAAGATGCCATCATAAAGATGTTTTTCTTCAAGTATCCTATGGATAATATAGATATTATCTTTCTTAAAATAAAGAATATCACCCTTCTTAAAGAATTGATCTTTTTCAATAATAATTAAGTCCCCCGGTTTAATAAGAGGCTCCATCGATTCACTTAATACAGAGCTTACTTTATAAGTAAAAGTCCCACTAATTAAAAAGACGAGTGCTAATATTAAAAGAGGTAAGCTTAAGATATCAAGTTTAAAATATAAGGTTATATGATATATACTAAAAAGCATAATACTAGCAGGATAACTTAATAAATAAAAAGAAGCAAAGCCAAGAACTAAGTATATAATATAAGTCTTTATTTCATATTTAGAAGTCCTATATAAAAGACAAGATAAAAGGATAATAGTAATCGCTAGTTTAAAGCTTAAAAATAAAGAGATAAACAAAATAGTAGTAAGAATATAACCAAGTTCTTTATATGGTTTATTAAGCCTATAAAGGCCTAAATATAAAAGAATAAGAATAATTAAATCAATACTTATAAGATACATGCCTTTACCTATCTGAATGAATATTAAAAATAAAGATATTGGTAAAAAGAAGGATCCTTTCTTCATAAATAATTTTTTAGGCATCAAGAAAGAAATTATAGTAAGAATACTTCCTATAACAAGAGGCACTACTTTTAATTTAAATAAAAGTTTTAAGATAATAATAACTAGTATTCCAAGGATATATATAACTTCTAACATAAGTAAATTATAGCAAAAGAAAAGTGATTTAACATCACTTTTATATTTGACTAAATGTAAATGCAATATTTACTGGTTCAGTAAATGGAGCACTTCCTTCTTTTAAACTAAGATGTAATGTACATGTTAGAGTATCACCTTTCTTAATGATATCTCCAGCATTAACACCAGTTATAAAGATATTTAAATCAGGTCTTATTTCATTAAGTTTACTAATCCCATTAATTGTTTCTACTAAAGCATCAGTATTACCATTATTCTTAATCATAAATTGATATTCAGCAGTGTCCCCGGCTTCGTTTAATACAGGTTTTACAAGAATACCACTGCCACTTATATAAGCACTACTTGATGAACCGCTTCCAGAACTAGAAACTAAACTAATGTCACTTAAACTAACATTCCATGTTTGGCCTTTATTAATACTCTTATTATCTTTAGCAACATACGCATAAGATCCACCCATAAAAACTAACGCTAAAACTAGTATAAATATAACTATATTCTTCTTTTCCATATTATCTCCTACTATCTAAAGATTAATAGAAAATAAGAGCTTTGTCAATTTATTAAAAGTCTATTTTGTAAATAAAAGCATATAAAAAGACCAAACGATAAGAGTTTGATCTTTTTGTTTTATATGACATATGGAAAATCTTTTGTACCTTTACCGGTAATAATTTTTATTGATGAAGAAATAGTGATTACAGGTCTAACATAACGTGAAGAATTAGCTAAAACACTTGCAGTATCACCTTTGTTATTAACTACTAGCATACGAGCTGGATCTTCTTTCTCAGTACGGTTTGGTGACATTAAATAATAAGTATTTCCTGTATACAAGTAATAGTTTTCATTATAATTGCCAAAATGTGCAGTTCCTGCCATCATCGCTTCATCAACTGTTAATAGTCCAATTGGATAAGTTAATTTTTTATTGCCTGCTTCAACAGAAAATGCATCTTTAGGTGCACATACTAAACTTGGTTGAAATAATGTAATTAATCTATCCGTACCAGTATAATATTGCCATTCATTTCCTTTTTCTCCAGGTTTTCTATCACCACAATATATAGACTTTTTATCTAGTTTTTGTTCAAAATACTTACCTTTAATATTATCTATATACCATTTATCAAGATATTTTTTAATAGTTGAATCATGTATATTTTCATATGGTGTATCATCTTCTCCGTACATATAACCAACATATTTAGCGTGGTCCTTACTCTCGTTAAACTTACTACTTCCTATAGAAAAATCACTTTCCGTTGTTGTATTGCACTTATTATTTTCAGGCTTACCATTATAGATAAGACGTACTCCACCAGTTTCTGTAGTTCTAACTATCTTCCAGCAAAAATCTCCATAGATAACATTATTATTTAAACTATTAGTACCTCTATAGAAATATACTGGATTCGTATCATTTTTAGTTTCATCAAATAAATATACACCTTCTCCATTTGTTGATGAACTAATTTTCGAATAATCTATACCATTATTCTTATCGTTACCTAAAGATTCTGATTTAATTTGTTCAAGTAACGTTATTTGCTTAGCCACTTTACCTTTAAGGCTTTTATTCACTTTAAACTTAGACCATAAAGCTTTAAGTGTTATATCTTTATCAGGCATTATAATATAATCTTTATTAAATTGGTCAACTTCAGTTATCAGTTCATATCCTTGGAATAAATAGCCATCACAAATTGGTTTCTTTTTACTAAATATAACTTTTTCAAATGGTCGATAACTTTTTGTTGTTTCTAGATTTTGAGCTTGACAGCCTTTTGGAGCATTAGCTAAATATATTACTTTATGAGCATCCTTAAGTACCGGAGTATCACTTGACAATATTTTATCTTGTTCTCCTTCAAAATTAACATTAATATCTATTCCCTTATTAGTTTTATAAAAAGCTTCTCTTTCTCCTATTTGTTCAAGTTCTATTTCTAGTTTAGCCTTTGTGCCAGAACTATATTTCTGAAGGTCCCATGTTATCTCATCGTTTTCAAGCTTTGCCTCTCCATGACTAGCTTTTATCTTTGTAACTTCTCCTTTAAAGTGTTTAGATATATAATCTTTAATCACAAAATTATCATAAATTCGTGGATTCGCTCCAGCCCCAAGTAAAGCATTATTTAAACCTTTCATATCAGCTGGATATTGATTGTTGGAAATTGCTTTGATTTGATCTTTTATATCATCTCCCATTTCATATTGAACAGCATTAATAATCATATAAGGGTATGTTTGTCTAAGTTCATTATAAACGGTTAATTCATTTGGGGTATCTTCGTTAGGATAACCATCTGTTAAGAATAAAAGAATTAAATCCTTATCTCTTTCCTTAGCATAACCCTCAATAAGCTTTTGGGCATCTCCAAGTCCTGCTTTATAATTAGTATTCCCTTCAGCCTTAAGGCTATCGACTTTAGCTATGAAGGTATCTATATCCCTGGTAAAGTCTATCAGTTTATTAGCTTTAGAAGCAAAAGTAATTAAAGCTGCTCTATTTCGTGGTTTACTTAAAATTATATTTGCAATGTCCTTAACATCTTTCTTCACCTGTTCTAATTTAGCTCCGCTCATTGAGCCTGACACATCCAAAACAAAAACAATATCTTTAAACTGAGACTGATCTTTAACAATTGAATCTACCTCTATTGTAACCTTAGCTTTTCCTTCTCCTATCCATTTGGCACTTTTATCCACCTTAAATGAACCTGGTTCTTTCTTGTCATAATTTAAATTTTGGGACTTAAAAGTAACCTTTGGAATAGGTTTTAACTCTGATAAAGTTTTATTAAATATTAGGAATCCTAGTACTAGGAAGATGCCAATTATAATATATCTTCTTTTTTTCATCGTATTCTCCTCTAGTTTAATATTATAAAATAATTGTTTATTTAGCAATATAGTAAGCAATAATCTTTTCTTTCCTTGTAAATAATTCATTTAAAATTTATAATTAATAAAGAGGTTATTATGAAGAAAATTTTAATAATATTAGGAGTTATTCTTCTTTTAGGAGGATGCTCATCGGTTAATATGGAGAACATGTCAATAGTTACTAGTGCTTATCCAGTTGAATATATTACTAGTGAATTATATAAAGATAATATTAAGACGATGGAATCTATTTACCCTGATAGTACAGATCCATCAAAAATTACCTATAGTAAAAAACAAATAAATGACTTTGCTAAGAATGATTTATTTATCTATTATGGATTAGTTGAAAAAGAAAGTAACCTAGCGGTTAAACTTAAAAATACAAGACCTTCAATGTTAATTATTGATTCAGCATCAGGACTATCTAATACCCCAGAAGATTTAAGTTATTTAGATCCCACTAATATTATTATGATAGCTAAAAATATTAAAACAAGACTTGTTAATATGCAAAGTGATTTTCAAACCAGAAATAAACTTGAAGAAAATTATAGGAAAATAAATATTAAGCTTTCTAATCTAGATGCGGATATTAAAATTATGGCAGAAAATGCTCCTTATAAAAAGATTATCATTGATACTAATAAATTATCTTTCTTAAAAAAATATGGACTTGATGTTATATCCCTACAAGATAACTTAAGTGAAAGAGAACTAGCTAATATAAGAAACTTAATTGATAGTGGTCAAATTAAATATATTTATACTCTTAACTATGAAGTTGATAATGATATAACAATGAAACTACTTGGAAAAACTAGTGCGGAATTAATTAAATTAAATCCGATGCTTACTTTAAATGATGATGAAAGACAAAAAAATATTAGCTATTTTACTTTAATGAATAATAACTTAAATGAAATTAAAAAAGAACTATATAAATGATGTGAACCCCATTTGGGAGACATCATAAAAAGGTCTATTTTGTGATAGAATACATCTCCGAAAGGAGGTGTTTTTATTATATCTACCCTACGGGGTGCATTTCATAAAACTAAATAGTTCTTTTTTTTATAATAAAAAAGTGGCTAAGCCACTTTTCTTATTCCATATTAATAATGCTTTTAACATCTTCTGGTAATAGACTATAGATAAGTCCTAGAGCTTCTTTAAAGGATGCTGATAATTCTTTAGCTTCTTCTTCAGTCATATCATCAGCACTCTTAGCACTAGCAACATCTACTTTTGGTACATCCTTAGTAAAGTCATAAGTTAAATTAATATTCATCTTTTGACCAAGAATGCTAAAGTCAACTTTAGAATCAAGTTTATCTTTTGTAACTTTACCACTAAGATTAACAATATTGTTCATAATATCTAATTTGATATCATATGCTCCATCTTTAAATTTATATGTTCCTTTAAGAGTATCTTTATTATCGTTCTTAACAATAAACTTACCAGTTTCATTATTATCAAAGCTTAATGATTGATCACCAAGTACTTCTTTTTTATCTTCTAGTTCAACAGTATAAAGACTAATAACATCATTATTATTTTCAATTCGAGCTGTTTGGTCTTCTTCTTTAATTTCAATAACTTTAGCGTCTAAGAAATCCATATAAATGCTGATAAACTTCGTTGTATCGCTTTCAACATTCATTTTGCTATCTTTAACTTCTTCTTTGAATTCTTTAAACTTGTCTTCACCTATAATTTTAACTAGTTGTTTGTCTTTTTCTACTAAACGAACAAATTCTTCTTTCATTTGATAGAAGTTATCAGGATTTAATTCATATGTAAGTTTTCTTAAAGTTTTAGTTTTACTCTTACATTTATCTAAGCCTTTACAAGCTCTACCGAATTCATACTTAACTTTCTTTTCGGTAACTTTGGATTTATCAAATTTATTATTAACAGCTTTTTGAGCATGTTTCATAATACGTGTTGCTATTTTTAAATCATCTTTATTACCTTTTTGATTTTCTAGTTGATCCTTATAATATTCTTTAATATCTTTTTCTAATTTTTCACTATAGATTTTATCTTTATTTAAAATATAAAGCATATCATTTTTAGCATAAATACCAGCTTTATTCTTAGCCATCATATAAGCTTCAGCTTTATCAAGGTTAAGAGCAACATCATATTTAACGCCTTCATTACCAGCTTTAAGTTCTATAGTAGAATATCCTTTTTTATAATTAAAGTTTGGGATGTCATCAATGATATCATTAATTTCATCACGGAAATCATTCATTGATTTATTAAAAGCTTTTTGCATTAAACTAGTTTTTTCATAAACCATGTAGTAAAAACCAATACCACCTAAAACAATTAAAAGAATAACTACTAGAATAACAGTACTTAGAGGGCTTCTCTTCTTTTTAATTTCCCCTTCTTCAAAGATTGTTTCATCACTTGGAGTAATTTCTGGCGCTTTAATTAAATAATCATCTTCCTTTGGAGTTGGTTCTACAGCTGGCGCTTCGTTTACTTCAGGTGTTTCACTTACTACTGGAGCTTCTTCCTTATTAACTGTTTCTACTCTTTCTTCATTTAAAACATCATTATCTTGTTTTACTTCTTGGCTATCTAAAACTTCAGGAGTAGTATCTAAAGTTTCAATTTCATCATTTGGAGTTAAATTTGTATTATTATCCATATTTTCCCTTTCCTATAGACTACGCATTCTTTTTTAATTCATCTATATACTTCTTCAGTTGACCAGATTCTGGCCCTAAAATAATTTTTAGTTGATTGTTGATTTCAACTATTCCCTTAGCACCTAACTTCGATAAACCTTCTTTATCCGCTAGAGTAACATCATTAAGTGTTACGGTAAAACGGCTCATCGAGAAGTTATAGTCAATGATATTTTCGATACCGCCAAGATACTCCACTAACTTATTAAAGTTAATCTTACTATCTTTAGACGTTATCTTAAGTACCGCTAGAAGTATAACAAAGACTATTATCAGTACTATTATGTATCCTTTATCCATTATAACAATAATCCTTTCTCTTTTCTACATATTCTTTTCTTCAAAGATACTAGCTATTTCTAAATAGGCATCTTTACTATAAACTAATTTCTTAATATCTTTTAAATCTATATCAATAAGATACTCTTCTTCCTCCTTATCACTTAAATCAACATCTTTTAGATAAGTTCTTAGTTTATCTAAATCTATTTTATCACTATATTTAAAGATATAAACCTTATCTTCTAAAGTATTATTCTCTTTGACATAGACTATTTCATATTTATAAAGACTATGTTTATTATCAACAATATATCCTTCATTTTCTTTCTTAATAAGGACAAGCTTATTTGCCATAATCTTATCAAATTTCTTAGATATAATCTCTTCATCACTATAGAAATCTTGTTTTTCTCTATATTCCATCGCTTTTTCTTCTGAAACTTTAGCTTTCTTCGTAACTAAGTAAACCGTAAATAAGATCATAGAAATAATATAATAAAAAGGTAGCAGTGAAGATATATGACTTATTCCTTCTTTAAACATCATATTAAGTAGAAATGCTAAAATATCGCCTTTAAATTTAATTTTACTTAGAGCAAAGATACATATCGTCATAATAAGACCTGTTATAAAAATAATATAAGCTCCTTCATAAACAGTATAATTTAAATCTTTATTAAGATATATTAGATATAAAATAGCTATAAAAGTAATTATCGTTAACCATAAATATAAAGATTTACTATGTGATAGTTTCTTAATAAATAGATAAGTATCATTATGAAAGATATGAGCAAAGTTCTTATTAATTTTCTTTTCTATTAGAGATTCACTTTTAATATTAGCTCTTACTTTAGCCCTATTGATTTCATCTTCTAGTGCCGTTCTTGACATATAAAGAGGGGCTGAACCAATCGATAAAGAAGTTATATAGTTATTAAAGATATTAGTTAAAGTAACTTTAGGATAATCTTCTTCTTTAACTTCCATTTCTTGTAAAAAAGTCTTCTTAATATCCGGATTATATCCAAGAATTGAGTTATGCTCTGTTACAAAACGAATATTGGTATCACCAAAGATTAAATGAAAGGTATATAAAAAGGAAAGCGTTAGTAAACATAAAGTAATAAGTATTTTAATAATATTTTTTTTCATTCATGCCTCCTGATACTTTTAATACTCGATTTATATTCACCCAGTATCGTTTTATTAGACCACATCAGTATTTCAACATAATGTTTATCTGTTTCAAGATAAGTACTATAAAGAAGATAACTAGGATCCTTAGGATTATGATAAATATTTGTGGGTCTACCCGCTATATGAACACTACTGGTAAAATTATAAAGTTTCTTATTATCAAAGTCTTTAGCCTTCATAAAATCATCAAAACTAAGATAATTTTCTTTCTTTTCTTTAATACCTGATACATAGATGTTATCTTTTTGAAAGCCAAAGAAAGCATTCTTATTTAAATTAGCTTTCTTTTTATAAGGACCATACAAAGTCATCTCGAGGTTATCTATCTCCACCAGAGTTTTCTTAACATTAAAAAGAATAATCTTTTTTTGATACCTATCAATATAAAAAAGAATTAAAAGAAGAATAAATAGTATTAAAATCAGTAGTTTTAGATATTTCTTCATTTTCTTTTTAAATGTCCTTTAATTAAGAGTTTTTCTTCATCCCCTTCTTTTTCTTTAGGACTATAAATAACACCCACAAGTTCATCTTTAATATATTCCGGGTTACTTTCACTAGTTTCTAGAAGCTGACAAATTAATAAACCTTTAGACTGCACGCCTAGTATCTTAACCCATAATGCTTCATTTTCATTTTCTAAAAGCGCATATACTTGATCAGGTTCCGCATCATCTCTAAAAGGGTCAAGTTCTAGCATATTTCTAGATGCTAAAATATTATATTTATTATTTTCTTCCTGAATAATATCGCTATAGTATTCAATCTTTTCAACTTCTTTACCCAGCTTTTTAACCTTTATACCTGAAAGCTCTTCAAGAGGCACGATAATATTTTTATCAATGATATCTTTATCAAATTTTAAAGTATAGCCTTCTTTCGTAACATTACCTAAATACTGCATACATAATTTATAATTATCTACTTTAAAATAAACAAGGACTAGACCTTCACTAGTAAAATCAATTAGTTTTTTTAGTTTTCTAAGTGAAAAGAAATCATCAATGGCAAAGAAATTTCTATATAAGTAACGAAAACTCGCTTTATCTAATTTCATAAAACCTCCATCATCTTTAGAAAGTTATCAGGCACTTTCGTTTCGACTTCTATTTTTTGCATAGTAACAGGATGGATAAATATAATCTTATAAGCATGAAGCATAATCCTTCTAAATGGATTCATTTTCGATGAATATTTTTTATCCCCAATAACTGGATGGTTTAAATATTCTAAAGTACATCTAATTTGATGCTTTTTCCCGGTTAATATTTCTATTTCAATAAAGCTATAACGTTTAAAATCTTTAATTAAACGGATATTCGTTTTCGTAAGCACCCCGCTCTTATCAGGATAGGATTTAAAACTTGCTTTATTTTCTTTAATATTTAAAGTAACATCTTGCGAAGTAATACTTCCTTCAACCATAGCTAGATAGAACCTTCTAACATCACTAAAATTAACCTGCATCTTTTCTTTAATATCAAATCTTTTCGCAAAGATTACAATACCAGATGTTTCTCTATCTAATCTATTAACAATAAAGATTTTATTATTTTTATGTTTCTTTTTAACATAAGCTGATACTTCATAATAAAGGTTCTTAGTTCTTTCTTTATCTGTTGCTATTGTTAAAAGATTAGGTCTTTTATTAACTATTAATAAATAATCATCTTCAAATAATATATCAAGCTTTTTCATACTTACTTACTCCTTTATTAAATCTTATGATGATGCATCCTGCTGCTAAAAATAAGATTCTAATAAGTAGAAAAGCTAAATCGTTAAAGTATTTTAAATGTTTTCTCTTATTAATACTTATCTTAATCCCATCTTTAATACTATTATAATATATTTCTTCTTTTAAATAAGGAGATTTAACGATTAGTTCTTCATCTTGACATAAAAAATCACCTGATAAATATAAAATAAAGCTATCTTTATCATTATGCACATATTGATGCGTAAAACATTTAGATACTTCAAGGTTATTAATAGATACTTCATGATTATTTTCTTTTATTATTTTAGAAACATCTAAAGTATAAGCCTTAACACCGATACTTATTAAACATATGAATATTAATATTATTTTTTTCATCTATCTACCACCCAGTAATAGTCTATATCATTTAGTATTTCTTCATTATAGATTTTAGCACTTAAATAACTAGATCTTGGAACATATATTTTATAACGCATATTAGGGTCTATACTATAAAATAAGATGTATTCTTGCTTATAAAAAGGCTTAGCTAGATGTGCCAAGATATACCTGTTATCTTTTAGAGAACTATTGATATCAATATTATCACCCCTTAGATTATTAACCTTTAAAGGATAATTTAATTTTCTTATCAAGCTTTCGATATCTTCGACTGTTGCTTTATCTTCTTTAATAAACTCATAAAAGCCTTCATAGATATTATCATGATATAAAAAGGCATCATTATAGTAAGTTTTATAATCTTTATCTAAGACTTTTATTTCTTTAGATAGCTTATTTTCTATCTCTTTATTTTCAATGTCTTCTTTACTAACTCTTAAAAATGGAAGATAAGTAATCATTGGAATAATAAGCAGAATGAAAACTAGTCCTAGATAATAAGGTTTATCTATACCTCTTTTAATATTATAAAGAGCAAGTAATGTATAAAGAATACTTAGTACTAAAGTAAAAACATTAATTGCCATATTAAGATTATATATCGTTATCATATATTAAGTTTATCAAATAAAAGCATAAAAAAAAATAAGCCAAGGCTTATTTTTTAATAATTATCTTCTTTCTTCCGGTTTTTGTTCAGCTTCTCCAACCCTGTAGTAAGTATTACCTTCAGCCATTTTAAATTTACTAGCTGGTTTATATCCTTTAAAAGGTACAATAGCTGATTGCGGGAAGCGATATAGTGATTGGTTATACTCATCAACCGCAGCATTATATTCAGTAGCTGCTCTAGCTAGAAGCGCTGTTGATTGTAGATGTTCTTGTAAAAGAGCCCTATAACTTTCATTACGACTAACATTAGCGTTTTCTTTAGCAATAATTGTTATTTGATTAATATTACCAGCAAGAGCCGCATTAGCTTTTGATCTTTCTTCAACATCTTTTAACCTTGCAAGCTGAATATTATTATGTCTTAAGCTTTCAAAAAGGTTTTTTTGTTCAGGCATAAGAGGTCTAACAATACTATAAAAAGAGTTTCCTACTTCAATCCTTCTTTTAAGATAATCATCTAATTTACTATATTTTGATTCAACATTAGTAACATTCGTTTTAAGAACTACACCGGCATTATAAAATGATACCCCAAAAAATGTTACTAAAACAATAATAATGATAATAAAAATTTGCTTCTTCGTCATATATCCTCCTAGGTTTATTATATATTCTTCTTTTTCTTTTTAAAAGTCTTAGTAAAATAATAGATTAAGAAGATTGTAAATAGGACAATTAAAATAATTAAGATAACATGAGAGAATTTATCAAAGATTTTAACGATATCTTCCCAGTTATTACCCGCTCTTTTTCCAAGAACTGTGATAATCGTATTCCAAAAAGTAGAACCTACAACCGTATAAACTAAGAATTTAAAAAGAGGCATTTCACTCATCCCAGCTGGAATAGAAATTAAACTTCGAACAACTGGAATGCATCTACATATAAGAACGCTGATATTACCTTTATCATCAAACCATTTATCAGCTTTTAAAATATGATCTTCTTTTAAGCCGAGAATTTTCCCCCATTTCGTCTTTGTAAACTTAATAAGCCTATCCGTTTTAAAGATATAACCTAAGTAATAAAGGATAACCGCTCCAATAGTAGAACCAAGCGTTGCCGCGATTATTACCCCAATAATCTTAAGTTTACCTTTAACCGTCATAAATCCGCCAAAAGCTAGAATAACTTCACTTGGGATAGGCGGAAATAAGTTTTCAATAAGGATTAAAAAGAAAACCCCAAAATAACCATATTTATTCATTAAGTTAATAATTACATTATCCATTTAAAATACTCCTTATACTTTTTGCTGTTGTTCCTATTTGAATTGGAAAACGCGGCAAACTATATTTATCCATACCACGTCTTACATACCTATTACCACCAATATAAGCATTTTTAAAGCCAAGTTTCTTTAAAACTTTATCAAGGCGTGGAAACTTATCATAGTAAGGATAAGCAAAAGCGGTATTATCACCAATTATATCAATACTTTCTTTAATATCAGAATATAAAAGTTCATCAGATGCCGTGCGAGTATACTTGCCTATTTCTTTAGCATGAAGTGAATGGGTATGGGATTGCACTTCTAGATATGGACTCCTATATTGATTGGTATCAGACCACAACGTTATATTAAATAAAACCCCGTGAACCTGATGCTTATCTAAATAATGTTTTAAATATTTATCCGTATATATTTGACCATCATCAACCGTTAAAAGTAGATTTTTCTTAGGTATTTCTATTTTACCATCAAGCCACATATCAACTTCTTTAGCTTTTAAACTAAAGTAACCTTCATTTTTAATCATCGCAAGATGCTCTTCAAATAAATTAATATCAATAGAAATCGATTGTCTGGACTTATATTCTTTTTGAATCTTAGGGTCATAGAAGAAGTGATAGTTAAGAACGGGAATCCTTGTAGCTTTCTCTACTGGTATTTCTTCTTCACTTTCAACATTTTCTTTCTTAATATAGTAAAGATTATCATTAAATTTAACCCCGTAATAGTCACCATCTTTAATATAAACATCAAAACTTTTCTTTTCATCGAGTTTTAAATATTTATCTTTAACACTGTTATATAATTTAAAGTTCTTAATCGTTTTTATTTTTTTAGTAACTAGATATTCAAAACTTCTCTTTTCATCTTCAAAGTTTATTTTCTCTACTTCATTATATTTAAGATAATAATCCGTATCTTTTATTCTAAAGTAAGGGCCTTCTTCCTTAACTAGATTAAAATTAAAGCCTTCCGCACTAGATAATTTCTTTTTCGAAGCACTATAAATACTTCCTTTAGCTGTCACCTTTTCACTAAAGTATTTATTATAATCTATTTTTTTAGGCTCTTTTTTAATCTTTTTCTCATTTATTTTACATCCGCCTAAAAGAAGTAAAAATAATAAACATAATCCTATCCTTTTCATAACTAGATTATAGCCTATATATAAGCAAAAAAAAAGAGCTTCGCGGGCTCTTTTTTTCTTGTTCTTTTTTTATGTAGGTAATCACTAATACTAATAAATATTATTATTCAGCCATTACTTAAAATTAAAAGTATAAATAGCTTGTTTATGCTTTTATTTTTTAAATTACTTTTCACCTTTAATCGTTACAAAGATATCGGCATCTTCTAACATTTTGTCGTTTAAGCTACTCAGACTAGAGACTAATTTTATAGTTTATTACTAAACGTCACGACAAAGTACCTTATTGATTTTACATAGTTCCTATAAGTACATCACCACTCTTAGTTATTATGTGCTCTGTCCATTTGGCCATCGTCTTATGGTACCAACCAGCCTCTATGCCTTATATTTTTTTATTAGTACTACTACTACCGCTTTTAGTCCTTAAGACTATTCAAATAAAATATTTCTATTTTCTTAACTCTATCCACTACAAGTATCCTTATAGCTAAAAAGACGCGGCAACATCCATGAATTTTACATGGTTCTACTTCAAAGAACGAGTGCAAAAGTCACTTCCATTTTCTTGTTTTACCTTGGAAATGTTATAACCTCTGCATCTTAAATTTAACACAAGAAAAAAGGATATGCAATCCCTTTTAAGTCTTTTGACACCTTAAAATTTCATCGTATATCCTGTTCTTATAAGTTTATCTTTACGTTTTAAATAGACTTTATATAAACCATTTAAGCCTTCCGTGCTAATATAGTTAAAACCTGGCTTAAGTTTATAGCTTTTAGATGAAAAGAACTTATCTAAGATTAAATAATCATCTTCTCTAGTAAAGACTTCAATATATAGAGGGGTCTTTTTAATCATAAATTTTTCATTTATTTCACTTGCTTTAAAGATATTATATTTCGTTTTTTCTTCTTTTGTTTTAACCATCTTACCTTTTTGTTTATATTCTTTAAAGCTACTAGCTATACTAAAGTCATAATCATAACTTCTTTCATAGTCACCTATTTTTATATCTTTAAAAGAATCAGCTTTAATATCATCACTTGTATTAAATTCAAAGACTTTACCTAGTAGGTTCATCTTATAAATACCAATAAATTTATTATTAGTATAAATATTACTAGTTATATAGAAACTATCTTTACTACCTTTATAAAGTAAACCAAAACGTTTATCTAAATACCATCTTAAATTACCATTAAAGTCATAAATAGCTGGATAAGTATTTTTACCCGTAAGCATTAAATTATGATTAGTTGGATTATCTATCTTACGGTTAATAAAAGCTTTAGCTGTCTTTATCTTAAAGACTTTTTTCTTATTACTACTAGTTTCAATAATAACGGTGTTTTCATAGCCATCATATAGACCCACAACTGGAATATAATGAACACGTCCTTTAGGATAAGTAATCTTAATATCCGCATTAGGACTCATTCCTTTAACGGTCATAGTTACTTCTTCTTCTTTTTTTGTATTAAAGATAACGACAGCAGTTAAAGGCGAAACATCGTAAGGATCAACAATTAACTTAGCATCTTCAAAGCTATATGAATAGGCATCATTAAAGATATTATCTTCAATTGCTTTTTGGTTTTCAATAAAACTATTTTCTTCTTTAAGAAGCTTCCCTCCAAGTTTCATATAAATAAGAAAACTTAGACCTAAAACGATTAATACTATAAATATTATTTTAAACTTTTTCATATATTTAATTATAACAAAAAGACTTTAAAAAATTAAAGTCTTTTTCTCTTTTGATAACACTTTTTGCCATTTTGGTCATCATGTTTTTTCATAGCTTCATCAATTATCAATTTATATTTATATTCTTTTTTTATTTTTTTCTTATGCTTAAAGATTAATCTAAGTGATTCTCTATTAATAGAATCAATATTTTTAATTGTTTCACTTTCTGCTTCTTCAGGGCTATGATATTTAACATCATTATCCTTATAAGCATCATAAATATATCTTAAATATCTTACATTAAGTCTTTTAACGATATTTACTCTATTAACTTCATCTAAGCTCGGACTTTTAATAAAAGTAATTATTTCTTCTGTTTGATCATCTGTCATTAAACGGTATTTAAAACTTTCTAGTTCTATTTCAGAGTCAACACGATATGGATTACTCATTAAATAATCTTTTATTTTATAAGCTGATCCAACATTAACATCCCGTCTAACACTATAACCTTTATCATAAATCTTATGAAATAAAGCTTGTTGTTCTTCAGTAGTTAAACCATCAACAATAGCTTCAAAATCATCTAAGTATATTTCTTTATTTACCCCAAGTGAGCAAAGCGAAAGAAATAAAACATTAATCTTATCCCCTTTTTTCATATTACCCCCATAAGTGAGATAATTATACACTAAAATGCTTAAAAAAGCAAGTAGAACCTAGTTCTCTGGGATTATTTTATCCATGCCGCCCATATATGGTCTTAAGGCTTCTGGTATGAAAATAGAGCCATCGGCCTCATAATTATTTTCAAGGAAGGCAATTAAACCTCGAGGAGAAGCGATAACCGTATTATTTAAAGTGGCTGCATAGGTATTTTCTTTTTCTCCTTGATAGCGAATAGCAAGGCGTCTTGCCTGCGCTGTACCAAGGTTAGAGCATGATCCAACTTCAAAGAATTTTTCTTGTCTAGGACTCCAGGCTTCAACGTCAACGGATTTAACTTTAAGGTCCGCTAAATCGCCTGAGCAGCATTCAAGAGTTCTTACCGGAATATTAAGCGTTCTAAAGTATTCAACCGTATAAGACCACATTTTATCGTACCAAGATTTAGCCTCTTCTTCTTTACAGATAACAATCATTTCTTGTTTTTCAAATTGATGCACGCGGTATAAACCTCTTTCTTCAATACCATGAGCACCCACTTCTTTTCTAAAACATGGTGAATAAGATGTCATCGTAATAGGAAGGCTTTCTTCTTTTAATAACTGGTCTTTAAACATACCAATCATTGAGTGTTCACTCGTTCCAATTAAAAACAAATCTTCCCCTTCAATCTTATACATCATATCTTCCATTTCTTTAAAAGACATAACGCCTTCAACAACACTTGATCTAATCATGAATGGCGGAATAGCAAAAGTAAAACCTTTATTAATCATAAAGTCACGTCCATAGCTTAGCATCGCTTCATGAAGCCTTGCAATATCTCCAGTTAAGTAGTAAAAGCCATTACCTGATACCCGTCCAGCCGCATCTTTATTAAGACCATTAAACTTATCACAGATATCTGCGTGATACGGAACTTCAAAGTCTTTCTTATTGATGTCACCAAAGACTTCTATTTCAACGTTTTCAGAGTCATCTTTTCCAACTGGTACACTTTCATCCATAATTTGCGGGATAACCATCATCTTCTTTTTAATTTCTTCAGCGGTTGTTTTTTCAACTTCTTCAAGTTCACTTATCTTTAGATTAATCTTATTAACTTCTTCTTTAATCTTTTCCGCCGCGTCTTTATCTGTCCTAATTAAAGCTCCAATTTGAGCTGACAAATCTTTCTTTTCTTTACGAAGATTATCTCCTTCTACTTTATAGCTTCTTACCTTTTTATCTAGTTCATAAACTTTATCAACTAGTTCAAGCTTTTCATCTTGAAATTTCTTTTTAATATTTTCTTTAACTAGTTCTCTATTTTCTCTAATTAATTTAATATCTATCATTTTCCCTCCTATAATAAAAAAAGCCCAAGACAAGGGGCGTCATTACGCGGTACCACCCTATTTGGACTCTTAAATCTTAACGAATTTCTCCGAAGCTTATTAAGCCTTCTCATGAGTAGATTTCAAGGTTATTTAATATTATCTTCCACCTAGCGATAACTCTCTATAAATAAATAGAACCTCTACTTATCTCAATCAACGATTTAGTTAATATTACCACTAAATAAGATAAAAGACAAATACTTAATATTAAATAAAAAAGCAACTAGATAAAAATCTAATTGCTTATACTTAATTAAATAATATACGGATCTTCTTGTAATCCATTTCCTGAAATAATCTGTATTGAATTATCTAAGGTAACAACTGGTCTTACCCCTGCGTAACCTGTTGGGTAACCATAACTACTTATTCGGCCTGTACTACCCAAATGAAGAACATCTACATATCCAGAATCATAAGCATAGCTAGGCGTGTTTAGCCAATAATACATTCCATTATATAAATAATGGTTATCATTATTATTTTGAAAACCAAATACACCTGCCAAATTAGCTTCATCAGAGGTTACTAAAGAAATTGGATATTTTAAGCTCCTATTTCCAGCTTCTACAGAGTAACTATCATTAAGTGGACATTTTAAACTAGGTTTATTTTTTTCTAACCTTTCTCTAGCAGCATATATAAACATTGATCCTTGATTAGACCCCTCAGTTCTATCGCCGCAATAGATAGATTTTTTATCCAAAAATTTAGCATAACCTTTATCTTGTATATTATTCTTATACCAGTTATCGATATATTTTTTAATATCAGAATCATTTTTATTTTGATATGGATTAGTATCATCTCCATACATATAACCGACATACTTCTTATGTCTATTTCCACTATTAAACGAACTATATCCCGCCTGTGTTTCCTCACCAGTAACTATTGTACATTTTCCGTTTATAGGGCTTCCGTTATATATAATACGAACACCAGCATTTTCTGTTGTTCTTATAATTTTCCAGCAAAAATTAGCATATATAATATTATTATTTAGATTATGTGTTCCACGGTAAAAATAAACTGGATACTTATCATTCTTAGTGTCATTAAGAAGATAGATACCTTCGCCGTTAGCACTTGAGTTACCTTTCGAATAATCTAGCCCTAAATCTTTATCGTTACCAAGTGATTCAGACTTTATTTTATCAAATACAGTCATTGCAGTTGATATTTTACCATTCATTCGCTTATTTACTTTTATTTTAGACCATACTGCTTTAAAAACAACATCTTCTTCTGGCATAGTTATATAATCATTATTTATATAATTTAAGTTGTTAGTAGATTTATAACCATGGAATAAGTATCCTTGGCACTCTAGATTATCTTTAACTAATTTCACCTTGTTATATGGTCTATAATATTTATCTTCTTCTCTAACTTTAATATTACACCCTTTAGGAGCATTAGCTTCATATACGACCTTATAAGAATGTTTTAAAACAGGAGTCTTACTAGATATCTGATTATCTTTTTGTTTAGCAAAGCTTGTTAATATTTCTATCCCTTTATTAGTTTTATAAAAACTCTCTTTGCTTCCTGTTTGTTCTAATTCAATATCCATACTAGCTTTTTTTCCTGTGCTATAACTTCCTAAATCCCAAACAATTTTATCACCATCTATTGTAGCTTTTCCTTGATTAACATTTATTTTAGTTTTATCACTTATAAAACTATTTCCTAAAATATCAGTAATAACAAACTTATCATAAAATAAAGGATTTTTTCCAGCTTCAAACAAAACATTATGTACTCGGCTAGAATCAGCATAAAATTGTTTATCAGACATTGCTTCTAGTTTATCGCTATTAGTACCCCAGAAATCATATATAACAGCATTAACATTAGCATAAGGATAATTATGTTTAATTTCCTTATAAATAGCTACTTCTCCCGGTGTATCTACAGTTGGATAACTACCAGTTAAAAACAGAACTAATAATTCCTTATCTTTTACTTGTTTATAACCTTCTAGAAGGTGTTTAACTTCTTCTAAACCTGCTTTATAATTTGATTCCCCTTTTGCGTCAAGACTATCTAACTTATGATTAAATTCAAGTTTATTATTAGTAAAATCAAGTTCTTTTTTTGCTGTTGAAGAAAAAGAAATTAAAGCTAGTCTATTTTGCTTATTTTGCATATAATCATTAACTATTTCATGAATATTTTGCTTGATATGATTAAGAGTAGCTCCACCAACAGAAGATGATGTATCTAAAACGAAAACAATATCTTTAGAAGAATATTTTTCCTTAATAATTGACTCAACATCTATTGTAACTTTTGCTTTGCCTTCACCGATCCATTTAGCAGATTTATCCACCTTAAATGAACCAGGTTCTTTTTTATCATAATTTAGCTTTTGCGACTTAAAAGTAACCTTTGGTATAGGTTTAAGTTTTGATAAGGTTTTATTAAATATTAGGAATCCTATTACTAGGAAGATTCCAAGTATTAAATATTTTCTTTTCTTCATTGCAGTCTCCTCTAGTTTAATAATAGATGTTTTTGCCGTCTTTTACAAGAAAAACACTAGAAGTCTTTACTTCTAGTGTTTTAGTTTACGCTAGTAAATCTTTTAAAAGTTCTTGATCTTCTAGTGACAAGTCATCACTTTCAATCTTTTCACCAGTCCACTCTGGTTTAATTGGAGCTTTCTTGTTATAGCGAGTACTCGTTTTTTTCTTTTTACTGGCTTCCCTTTTAGCTAGTTCCATAGCTTTTTCCGCAGTATCAATACCAAGACGATTCCACTGAGTAGCTACAGCATCAACAAAGCCTTCGGTAAATCTTTCATTGTTAACCATTAAGACATAAGAAATTAAAACATTAGTAACTTCAGGTTTAAATTTATAATCAACTAAAAGTCTTTCAAGTATCTTAAGTTCTCTTGCAGACGGACTTCCATTTTTATATCTATAACTCAAATAATCATGAGGACTATTTTCTTTAAAAGTATTTAATATGCTTTCTTCTTTAGTAGTAGGTTCAATAAATGTTTTTTCTCTGGCTTTCTTATGAACGATAGTTGGAAGAGATCCATAATTATTATATTTATATAAGTCTCTAGCATCTTCTCTTAACTTCTTTTCATTAATTTTTTTATTTTCTAAACTAGCTTTTAAAAGATTAGTCATTTCTAAAGAATCTAGTTTATAAATATGCGCTAGAGTATCTAGTAAATAGATAGCATCCATATCAAATGTAGAATCTTTATACATTTCTTCTGGTAAACCTGCTTTTATTAAATCGATATCAATATTTTCTTTATAATAAAGTTTATTTGATGTATCTTCTTCAATATCCATAACAAAGCCTTTTTTATTTGATTCAAAGATATCATCAAAAGAAGCGGTTATATCTTCATATTTAGAAGTATCAATTTTCTTAACTTTATAATGTTCAATTAATTTATTATAGGCTTTTGATCCGATATTATTATATAAAGAGACATTAAATAAAGGATTATTAAAGAAGTTTTTAGGACTTTCGGGTTTATATAAAATAAAGAGATAATCATCATCCTTTTGATAGGTTTTAATTAGACCTAGAGCCTCTAAACTTTCTCTTGCAATGGTTACTTGAGGGAGTGTCATTTTAAGAGAAGACATAATATAAGAAATCTTTTCTTCTAGTGTGTCTTCCTCATAGAAAAATAAATATAAAAGAGACGCTAGTGGGCCCATTAAAGGCGTATATAGCTTAAAGACAACATTTTTATCAACGTCACTTATCATTGACGTTTTAATAATTTTATATTTATTTTCTTTTAACACATTTCCTCCTTAATTTTGTTTAATTTCTATTTTAACAGAAAAATCATTTAAATTATATTCTTCCGTATTAAGTTTAGCTTCTTCTAGTGAAAGGCCTAGAGTTTCAGCTTTAATCATATCTTTATAATCTTTAATACGTTTAGTAAACTCTTCACTTCCTTCATATTTAATATGAATGCGATCTTCAACATCAAAGTCTTTTTCTTTACGCATATTTTGAATCTTACTAATCATTTCACGGGCTAAACCTTCATTGATTAAGTCATCTGTTAGATTGGTATTTAAAACAGTAAATAAATCACCTTCTTCAACAGAGTCAAAACCTTCTTTTGACTTAACCTTAATATTAATTAAATCACTAGTAATATTATAGTTATCGCCTTCTAAATTAATATTTATATCTTCTCCGTGATATAGAGCTTCTTTATTTTCATCATCAAGTTTACTTAGCATATCTTTAAATAAAGGCACTCTTTTACCCATAAGTTTACCTGCTTCTTTAAAGTTAGGTGTAATTTCAATATCCATATATTTAAAGATATCCTTAGCATAAATTACTTTCTTAATATTAAGTTCTTCTTTAATTAGATCATCATATTTACTTAAAGCACTATTACTACTTGGAAGGATAATTTCACTTAGTGGAATTCTTACCTTAATCTTAGCGTTTTCTCTTACACTTCTTCCCATAGAGATAATCTTTCTTAAAGTATCCATATCTTCTTCTAAAGCGTTATCAATTAATGATTCATCACATAGAGGAAAGTCTGCTAGGTGCACGGATACTTCTCCTGTTAGATTACGGTAGATTTCTTCTAGAAGGAAAGGTGCAACGGGAGCCATTAACTTACAAATGTTTTTAAGAACATAATAAGTAACATTATAAACAGCTTCTTTAGAAGCATTCATTTCTTTTTGCCAGAAACGGTCTCTATTACGTCTAATATACCAGTTAGATAAGTCTTCTAAAACAAAGTAAGTTATGTCTTTAACAACTTTAGTTAAGTCATATGTTTCATAAGACTTAGTTACATTTTTAACTAAGTTGTTATATCTACTTAATAGCCATTTATCAATTAAGTCTATATTTTTTAAGTTATCGCTTACTTTAACTTTATCAATATTGGCATACATACTAAAGAAATTATAAACATTTTTAAGGGTATTAAAGAATTTTGTTGATACTTCAACTACTCCGTCTTCATCAAATTTTAAAGGTGTCCAAACAGGGGATGCTCCAAGCATATACCATCTAATCGCATCAGCTCCGTACTTTTCAATTAGTGAGAACGGTTCAATCGCGTTACCTCTAGATTTATGCATTTTTTGTCCATTTTTATCAAGAAGTAAATCATTAACAAGAACCGTTTTATATGGGCTTCTTCCTGTTAGATAAGTTGAAATAACTAAAAGTGAGTAGAACCAGCCTCTTGTTTGGTCAATTCCTTCAGAGATAAAATCAGCTGGGAATTGTTCTTTAAATAGTTCTTCATTTTCAAAAGGATAATGGTTTTGCGCAAAAGGCATAGAGCCACTATCAAACCAGCAGTCTAAAACATCAGGAATACGCGTCATTTCCTTCCCGCACTTTGGACATTTTAATTTAATGTCATCAACAAATGGACGGTGAAAATCAATATTATCAGGAACTTTTGTTATCGCTTTTGCTTGTAACTCTTTAATCGATCCAATCATTTCTTCATGACCGCAAGCACATTTATAAAGCGGAATTGGTGTTCCCCAGTAACGATTTCTCGAAATATTCCAGTCATTTAAATTATCAAGCCAGTTACCGAAACGTTTTTCACCGACATATTCAGGCGTCCACTTAACCTCTTTGTTTGCTTTAATAATATCATCTTTAAACGCTGTTACTTTAATATATAGACCTGGTTTAGAGTAATACAAAAGAGGCGTCTTACATCTCCAGCAGTGTGGATATTCATGGTCAATCTTTTGTTTTTTAAATAATTTATGATTTTCTTTTAGGTATTTAATAATTTCTAGTTCTAGATCTTTATCTAAAACATTTTTACCTTTCCATGGCCCGCTTGAATAAGTAGCATCTTCCTTAACTGGATTAATAATAGGTAGATCATATTTTCTTGCGACATTATAATCGTCTTCCCCAAAAGCTGGCGCGATATGAACAATACCAGTACCGTCTCCTGTTGTTACATAGTCGTCCATTGTTACATAAAAAGCCTTCTTATCACCAGTATCAAGTCCATCTATTAGTGGCACGTACTCTAATCGTTCTAAATCTTTACCTTTATATTCTTCGATTATTTCATAGTGGTCAAATAAATTAGATACTAAGTCTTTAGCCAGGATAAATGTGTTATCGTTAGCTTTTATTTTTACATAATCAGCATCTGGTTTAACGCAAAGAGCAATATTAGCATAAAGCGTCCAAGGAGTTGTTGTCCAGACAACAAAGTATTCGTCCTTTTCTTTTAACTTAAATAACACATAAACTGAGTTAACTGATACTGTTTGATAACCTTGCGCAACTTCGTGGCTTGATAAACCTGTCCCGCATCTAGAGCAGTATGGCATGATTTTATAGCCATCATAAATTAAACCATCTTCATGCATCTTTTTTAGAATATACCATTCTGTTTCAATATAACTATTATTATAGGTAATATAAGCATTTTTCGTATCAATAAATTGTCCAAGTTTATGGGTAAAATCAGTGAAAGCTTTTTCATTTTGCATAACGGTTTCTTTACATTTCTTATTAAATCTTTCAATACCATACTTTTCAATATCTTGTTTACCAGAAAAACCTAACTGTTTTTCAACCGCTACTTCAACTGGAAGGCCATGAGTATCCCAACCGACTTTTCTTAGGACCTTTTTACCTTTCATCGTTTGATACTTACAAATCGTATCTTTTAAAACTTTAGCCATCGCATGGTGAATTCCCGGCATCCCGTTAGCAGTTGCTGGTCCATCATAAAAAACAAAAGCTTCATGATCTTTATTTTTTTCTATCGACTTATTTAAAACATCAATATCTTCCCAGTAGTTATATACCTTTTCTTCAGCTTTACTAGCCTTGTCTTTTGATAAAGCTTTAAATTTCATATTTCCTCCATAAAAAAAGATGATCCCTAGGACGAGTTTTCCCCGTGGTACCACCTATCTTGTTTCTTAAGTAGCCTATAAAGGAGCTAACCTTGTTAACTACAATTAAAGTGATCTAGTATATCTATCTTTACTCTATTTCCACCATGAAGAGCTCTCTATAAAATATTTAATATACCCGTCTTTAAATTAACTACTTATATTATAACGAATTATTGATATTTATCAAGAACAGATTTTATATTTTTCCCTTCTTTATAACTAATAATTGTTTCTAAATTTACTTTTTCTAGGGACTTAAAAATATTACTAGCAAGACTTGGATTAAGTTCTGAATATCTTTTAATAAAAGCTTTAACTTCACTTCTTTTACCAACTTCACCTTTTTCAGTGAATGAACAAGCACAGTTAATAAATTTTAAACCGTTATATCTTGCCCATGACTTAATACTTTCTTCCCTAACTAAATAAAGGGGTCTTATTAAGTCAATTCCTTCAAAGTTCATCGATGAAAGACGCGGCATCATCGTTTTAAATTCCCCGTTATAAAATAAAGACATAAGGGTTGTTTCAATCACATCATCAAAGTGATGCCCTAAAGCTATTTTATTACATCCAAGTTCCCTAGCTTTATTATAAAGAAAACCTCTTCGCATTCTCGCGCACATATAGCAAGGTCTTTCACTATTAAGTTTAGATGAAACAGCAAAAATATCGCTATCATAAATTGTGATATCAACCCCTAACTTTTTAGCATTTTCATTTATTAAATCTAAGACTTCTTCTTTGTAACCAGGGTTCATAACCATAAACTTTAAATTAAAATGATATTTACCATGCCTTTTTAATTCTTCTAGACACTTAGCTAGTAAGAATGAATCTTTACCTCCAGAAATGCATACCAAAATATTATCATTTTCATCTATTAAATGATATTCATTAACACCTTTAACAAATAAACGCCAAATATCTTTACGATACTTTTTAACTATACTTCTTTCAATATCTATAACACTCATGCTACTTATTATAGCAAGAAAATATAAAAAATGTTATCATATTTATATGAATGAATTATTAAAAGATTTAGGACTAGAGGAAAGCGAAATTAATAAGATATTAAATAATGAGAAAGTTAAAGATTTAACCGAAGATAAACTTCTTTCTAACTTTAAAGCTTTACTTGAAACATTACATAATAATCAACTTAATTTAGAAGATGCTAAAAATATTATTATTAAAAGTCCCCGCCTTCTTAGTTTTAGTCCAGATACTCTAGAAAGTAAAATAAATTATTTAAAAGATCAGGGACTTATTAATATTAAAGGGATGCTTAAGAAAAATAAAAGCTTACTTACGCTTTCTAAGGAAAATATTGATACTAAAATAAATGGCTTAATGAATTTAGGCTTTGCTAAAGAAAATGTCCTTGAAATGCTTAATACGGAAGCTAGTATTTTTAATTATAATATGGATACCGTTAAAGGAAAGATTGATAAACTAGCTAGATTTTTATCCCTTAATGAAATAGAAAACTTAGTAACGAACTGGCCTAATGTTATCTGCAGAGATATCGATAATATTAATGAAAGAATTCATTTTCTATCAAGTATTGGAGCTAAAGACTTTGCTTTAAATAAACCTATGGTTTTAACGCAAGGGATTAATAAAACATATGCAAGGGTTATGTATATCAAGGATAATAATAAAAATATCGCTGATGCTTTTAAAGGTTCTAAAGAATTTACTCAAAAATATACCGCTAAAGATAGTGACTTACTAGAAAAATATAATTATGATACTTCTTCTTATAAAGAAGAATATAAAGAACGTTTCAAATAATTTTGAAGAGAGATAAAAATATGCTATAATATTTTTGTCTTATGCGGGATTAGTTAAATGGTATAATAGAAGTCTCCAAAACTTTAGTTGGGAGTTCGATCCTCTCATCCCGTGCCAGTAGATAATAAAAAGTAACTTGATGTTACTTTTTTTGTGTTATAATTTTGATAAGGAGAACTATGAAAAAAATAGAATTTGTTCGTGTTAAATATCATTTAAGTGGGTATGGTCTTGCTAAAGGGGTATATAGTAAAATCGAAGATTATCAAGATATTGTTACTAAATATATAAATGATGGCTGGGCTTATGTTGGCTTTATTCCCGTTGAGCAAAGAGGTAACGGAGAAATTTCTAAAATAGATTTAATTCTTACCAAAGAGTAAAGAGAGTATAACTACTCTCTTTTATATTTGACTTTCTATTATGTTTCTTTCTCTTAATCTATCTCTAGACTCTTCTTCATAGATAACTCTAGAAAAGATAATAGATATTAAAATAAGCGGCAGAATAATCCTTAAAATAAACATTAACTTTTTATTAAGATTAAATTTATTAAAGAAAAAAGTATAGATAGGTTTAATTAAACTAAGGGAGAATAAAAAACCATAAAGTGAAGTTATAAAGTCTTCTTTAATAGATATAATACTTGCTAAAAAGACTAGTACTCCTATACCATAGACATAAAAATAAAATATTAATTTAAAGATACTCGGAAACTTAAATTTCTTTTGATAAAAGGCTCCGCATTTAGGGCAAATATCTGAAGTATCTTCATACTCATTATGACAACTTGGGCATGTTTTCATACAAACCTCATAAATATTATAATATATATTGTTAAATAAAGATATTATGAACATTTCTGTGTATAAAATAAAATTTATTTATTATATAATAATACTAGGAGATACTATGGGAATTAAAAGAAGTAGATATGAATTTGACTTTTTAGGTAATACACTTGAGTTAAATCATTTAATAGATAGTTATTTAAAGCATTATGAATTTAGTTTAACTAAAAAAGACGGAGAAGAATTTTATAAGACACCATCGACTATCGATGGGACTAAGGCATTTAGATATAGTTTAGTAAATAATAAATTAATTATTGAAGCCTGGCTGATATCAGGAGCTGGTGATATGGCTGTAGATGGCATTTATTCCATTTTTTCTAAAAATTATAAAGAATCACTAGATTTATTATTTAAGAGAATTGGGGATTTAAATAAAAAAGCTATTGAAAGCGGTTATGCCGAAAGGAAAGAAGCTAAGGAAAATATGGAAGCTAAAGAAAAGTTAATTAAACAGAAGCAAATAGCAAAAGAAAAAAGATTAAATAAAAATAGTGGTTTTAGTTTAATCATGGCTTTTATTGCACTTTTATTATCAATAACCGGCTTTGCTTTTGTAACCTTCTTTATGATTATGTCTATCTATTTTGCTATTATAGGATTCAAATCAAAAAGAAGATATGAATCTATTCTAGCTTTAATATTAACGGCAATATCAATTGTTATCTTTATCTTTAAAATTATGGGATAAGAAAAACAGGTTTAAAACCTGTTTTTCTTATCGACCTCTAAAATAAACTCCTAGTGGTGGGAAATTAATATACATTCTGGCTTTTTGATTATTATTTGTGATAAAATTACGCCATCTACCATAGTTAGCACACCTATCATCAAAGGAATAACGACATTGTCCAAATTCTAGATGAAGGTGAACTCCCATCGAAAAGTAACCCGTATTACCCATAGTGGCTACTTTTTGATATGGAGTAACTTTAGAACCTACTCTAATACCTGGTTCATAACTAGCTAAGTGGGCATAAACAGATGAATAATAACGTCCATCTTTATAGTAAGTAATCGCTAAACAGTTAGCACCACTAGCAACGAATTTTCCGGTTACAACCCCATATCCGAGTGGATAAATATTACGATTACCTGCAATATCAAGAGCCGGGTGAATACCATAACTACGTCTTCTAAATTCATCAGTTACGCGGCCTTCCGTTATCGGCCTTAAAAATTTACCAGCATTTTGTTGTGTGGCACAGTCTCTACCAATAACATCATTAGGTTTACATCCTAAACGTTTATACATTTGAAGTTGATCATCATATATCTTCATTTGGGTTTTAGCATTAACTCCAGCCGCTTCATAAATATAACGTTCTTCACCTAGTTTAACCGTTTCAGCTTCTAATTTTTTTTGATTAACAGCTAGACTTTTATTTAATTCATCAATTTGTTTTTCCCTAGCAATTAAGTTATTAACCATTTCTTCTAACTTTAGTGATTGTGTATGAAAAGAAGAAATTAACTGTTCTGATACTGTTGTACGATAGATTAAATCCGTAACATTTTCAGCTTCAAATATATAATCTAAATAAAAATTACTATTTTCACTAATACTTGTAAAATTAAGAATATTTTTAATATCCGTTTCTTTCTTCTTTATTTCTTTACGGTACTGTTCGATTTTATTTTTATTTTCATATACTTCTTTATGTAATTGTATTTGTTTATTTTTGATATATTCAATATTACCTTTTATTTTCTTAATTTCAGCATCTGTTAAATTTAATTTTCGCTGAGCATTATTATAATCACTCTTATATTTATCAACCATTCTTTGATAATCATTAAGCGTTTTCATTTCAGCGGATATAAAGAAAGGTAGCATAAATATTATTAATAATAAATACTTTCTCTTCTTCATATTAAACCTTCAAATACTTTCTAACAGCGCCTAAACTACCGATAATACCTACTAGAACTCCAATACCTAGAATAATTAAGGATGTTTCAAGAGCAAGACTTGATGGTGGCAATAATTTAAACATTTGGGCAAATAAAACCCCGTTAAAATGATTATAAATTTTAGTATAGCCAACAGTTGTTATCAGAATCGGAATAATTGATCCAATCGCACCTAAAATAGTACCTTCTACAAGGAATGGGAATTTAATTGAATTATTAGATACTCCAACTAACCTTTTAATTTCAATTTCTTTTTGTCTATTATAAATAGTAAGTTTAATGGTATTAATAATTAAGAAGATAGTTACAACAAGTAAAGTCATAACAACCGCCCACATAATTTTTTCAACCATTTCGGTAGCCGACAATAATTTATTAACCATACTACGTCCATAGTTAACATACTGAATACCTTTAATATTTTTAAGTTCTTGTTCCGTTTCACTAATTTTAGCTAAATCTTTAACTTTAACCATGAAGCTATCTTGTAAAGGTAATTCATCATCATTAAATGATTCTAAAACCACTCTAAAGACGTCTGATTTTTTCATCATTTCATTTTTTTGGGTAAATTTTGATTTAAATTCAACAGATAAAATATTATCAATTTTATTAATACTTTCTTCAATACGTTTATTATCAGCATCCGTTGCTTTTTGATCAACGATAACAACCATTGTAACATCATCTTTAACTAGAGCAGTAAAGGATGCGACATTATCAGATGATATTAAAGATAAAGCAACAATTGATAAGGTAATAGAGATAGCAGAAACGGACGCAACCGATAATGACATATTACGAAAAACACTTTTAAAAGCTTCTTTAATGCCTCTAAAAAAGATTCTAATCATCTTCATTTTCGTATCCCCCTTTATCTATATCTTTATATAGATGACCATCTTTCATAACAATAACCCTTTTATTAAGAGCATTAACGATATCCTTGTTATGCGTAACCATTAAAATAGTCGTTCCTAGTTTCTTGTTAATTTCTTCAAGAACCCCCACTATTTCCATACTCATATCTGGGTCTAAGTTACCAGTTGGTTCATCACATATTAAAAGTTTAGGATTATTAACAATAGCTCTTGCTATCGCTACCCTTTGTTGTTCACCACCAGAAAGCTGTGAAGGCTTATCTTTAACCTTCTTTTCAAGACCTACTAGCTGAATTGCTTTAAGAACTTTCTTTTGAATTTCTTCTTTTTTAAGTCCTAAAAATTCAAGCGGGAAAGCAACATTATCATAAACCGTAAGTTTAGGTAAGATTTTATAATCTTGGAAGATAACTCCAAGTTTCCTCCTTAATTTATAAACTTTCGAATTACGAAGTTTTGCAACATTAAGACCACTTAAAATAATGGAACCACTAGTTGGTTTTATTTCACGATAAAGCATCTTAATAAGAGTTGATTTGCCAGAACCAGATCCTCCGATAATAAAGACAAATTCCCCTTTTTTAATAGATAGATTTAAATCATTAATAGCGGTAACACCATTTTTATATCGCATGTTAACATCTTTGATTTCTATAAGTGCCATATTCACCTCTATTATGATTATATAAAAAAACACTAGTTTTTACTAGTGTTATTCAGAGTGTTGACAAAGGTCAATACTCTTTTCTTTTTGAAAAAATAGTGTATAATTAATTTAGTAAGACTGTTCATATGTTTTTCAAGAATTAAGCTT